>Ga0256404_1000713_pt1 | contig 84906 bp, 82 predicted proteins | sample RumenRJG_01DNA_FD_185990 | JGI IMG/M metagenome (GOLD analysis project Ga0256404, IMG submission 185990) | Bovine rumen microbial communities from Lethbridge, Alberta, Canada - RJG_01 | ecosystem: Host-associated > Mammals > Digestive system > Stomach > Rumen | place: Canada: Alberta | collected...
GCATTAAATCTAACAACTTGATGCACATAATTTAGCCTTTTCTTCGGATTTGTATCAAAGGTTTTCCTCTTAAATTCCCTGCTAATTCGGTATTTTTGCGATTTTGTCATTTGAGCCTGGCTTGTCCCCTCATCCAACTCTAATGACAAAAATTTAGTCTTATCATCCGAACCAATATTTTTAATATTTAATACAAATTTTATGGCATTTGGATCAAAGTTGTTATTTTCATCATAATCCCCAATTATTACTTTGCTGATTAATTTTTTAAATATCTCATCATCAAATGTTCTTATAGTTGATGACTTTTCTAATTCTTTTTCTATTTCTTTTAATCTTTTTTCTTCTTTTTGTATATATCTCTTACTATTAGATAATTCATCTCTATCAGATTGAAGTTTTACTAATTCATCATTTAATTCCTGATTTTTTTGTAAAAAAACATCCTCATTAACTAATTGATTAATATTTAAATCAATTAGCTTAGACATTCTATCTTTTATAGATGAAATCTTTTTATCAATAATTTTAATTTTTTCATCACTATTATCTTTAGCAATTACATTTTTTATCTTCTTTATTAAATCATCACTTCTTGATTGATTTAAAAATTTATTAAATAACCCTACAAACAATGATTTAAGTTCTTCATCTCTTATTGTTACTGAATCATTACAATCATCATTTCCTTTCAAACTTGTAACTTTTGATGAACAAGCCCAATATACATGATTGTGAACTACACCATCTTTGTTTTTATACTTAGAATTTCTTCTAACATAACTCCTACCACATCTTTCACAATACATCATGCTACTAAATGTATATCTTAAACTATACTTCTCACAATACTCTTTTCCGTCCTTCAACTTAACACTTCTTGATTGATATATTTTTTGTACTTTTTCAAAACTTTCTCTATCAATAATTGCATCATGATGATTTCTAACATAATACATTGGTTTTTGTCCTCTATTTCTTAATTCTTTATGAGATATAGGATTTTCAACAAAAAATTTCTGTCCACATATATCTCCTACATATTTAACATTCCTTAGAATATCTTTTATAGGGCTAGGATGCCATTGTGTTCCACCACTTGGAGAAGGAATGCCTTCTTCCATAAGTTTATTTGCAATAACCGAAGAACCAAAACCTTCTAAATAGTATTTAAATATTTTTTTTACAACTTCTGCCTCTTTTTCGTTTATTATTAATTCTTTGGTATTTTTGTCCCATATATAACCATAACAATTTATAGAGCCACAAGGTTCTCCTCTTTTCATCTTCGCTCTATATCCTAATTTAACATTCATAGATGTAGATTCACTTTCTGCTTGAGCAAATGCACTATATAATGTTAGAAACATTTCACTATCCATATTTAAAGTATGGATATTTTCTTTTTCAAAAAATACATCTATATCTAAATCTCTTAATAATCTAACGGTATTTAAAGTATCAACTGTATTTCTAGCAAATCTCGATATTGATTTTGCAATTATAATATCAATCTTACCAGATTTACAATCATCAATCATTCTGATAAACTCATCTCTATTTTTTATTTGTGTTCCTGTAATACCTTCATCAGCATACACACCTACAAATTCCCAATCTTTATTTTTTTTAATAAAACTTGAATAATGATCTATTTGTGAATAATAACTTGTTTTTTGATCTTCCATATCCGTACTTACTCTACAATAAGCACATACTCTCTTTTTTCTACTTCTTCCAGAAAGATTTTCGATATGTGTTTGATCTATACTAGCTTTAATAACTTCTACTTCAGCCATACTAAAACCTCCTCTAAGTTTTCACAAATAAATCATATTATTATTATTTAAAAACTAAAAATGTGTGGGAAATCCAATCGCACACTTGACTTTTTCGTATTCATTTTTTGTAATTAATTTTTTGTTTAATAACACATTTAGTTTTAATAAATTAGATAGTTTTTTTAATAACTCATCATTTTCTTTAGTTTTAGGAAAATCGCTATACATAACTTTATATTTATTATTCTTCATAATAATTAATTATCCTCTAAATCATTTATTTCCTGTGCTGTTCTAGATGCAACAACACAGCAACAGTAACAAAAAAGTGCTATTAAACTAATTCCTATAAATATAAGTGCTAAAATCATTATTTTACCTCCTTTAATGCCTTTTCATAAGTTTCTTTACTTATTATTCCTCTTATAAATAACTGTTCAACAAATTCTAAATAACTATTCATACTATCCCTCATTTTCTATAACAATAACTTGAATATCCTTTTTATCTTTTAGTCCATCAAAAAAGTTAGAATGGAAAACAACCGTTCTAACTTTATCAATACAATCTCGTTTATTAAATCCTGTTGCATTTATAAAATATCCAACTTTATTTTTATACTTATAAAATGCAGTATATTCTTTAATCATTTTTCTTCCTGTTATTTTACAAAACTTCATATGTAAATAAATATAAATCTTTCTTAGTCTTCCTATCTTCATAATCTTCCTCCATTAAAAAAAGCACATGTAAAATGTGCCTATAAACCATTACTTATAAACTTCCAAATCAAACCACATAGCTACCTTAATTATACAACTTCGTTTTCTTGCATATAAAGAACTCGAACTACTTATATTTAAATACTCCATTATTTTTTCCTCGGATAATTTATCGATCAGATACTTTTTATAAATTACAACTTCATCTTTTGATAAATCGCAATAATTAAGTTTAAATACTTCATCAACCGTATCAATAAACTTTTTATATTTTTCTAATTGCTCAATCTTATTCCCCACAGGATCACTCTTACCATTAGAATAAATACCTAAGTTATCTAAAGATAATGAAGCCTTATACCTTTTTCTAATAATTTCTTCCTTATTTTTATATCTTCTGTATTTTGAGAATAATGCATCAACATTAGTTTTCGTTGCATTATAGTCAAAAACTTTTAAATCAGCTAGTTGTAAATAGTCATTTGAATTCTTTACCATAACAAAACCTCCTGATACCAAAAAAAGAGAAATTGGGGGTTATAAAAGCCACAACTTCTCTTTTATAAAATTACAATAAGTAGAATAATTTTTTCTTTTTTTTAGGGCGAAAGACCACTTTCTGGATTTAGGTCTAAGACTATAAAAACGGATAATCATAGTACATCACCCCGATATCACTTAGTATCGCTGTATTTACAATATAATGTATTCCAAAACTAATTGTCTTCTATTCTACACTATAATTTGCAAAAGTCAATAACTAAATAATAAAAAAACAGTTAGATCAACTAACTATCTCCTCCCATAATTACTCCACTTTATCACATTATAACCCTTGACAACTCGAATGTCCACACCAACTTTTTTCAGCAAAAACTCGGTTAATTCCTCGGCAAAAACTCGGCAAAAAACTCGACAAACTGTTTGCTAATAGCATTTTTAACCTTATAATATAAGGACTTGCTAAAAATTTATCTTTATATCATTTTCATACTTTTTTAATAACTTTTCTAGTGATAAATTTTCTAGATCATTTTTTATAATTTTATATTTTTCACTTAAATCATATTTTTCTTTATTACAAATTCCCTTAAAGACTATATTTTTGTCTTTTTCAATAAAAATAAAAATATAATAATATTCTTCAATTTTATTCATACTAATACTGATAATATATTCTTCTTCTGTTTTGTCATCAAATTCTAACACTTCACTATTATCTGTATTGAATGTAACACTTTCCTTTTTATTATTATATAAATCAATTAGCATAGATAATACTGGAATCATAATTCACCTCTTAGAATTAAAACTAAATAATAATTATTTGTACTAATACTATAGACTATTTATCTTGTTTTGTAAATACATTCAGCGACATTTTCCTTACCTTGTAGGAGTAAAGACTTTCCTTATCCTAGAAGATAAAATATTTATAGATAGTTTGAAGGAGGTAAGTTAATGCAAATAAGAGAAAATCTTTCAATGAACTTGAGATATTATAGAAAAAAATATAACTTATCTCAAGAAAAATTTTCTGAAGTGATTGGAACATCATTATCACACTTAAATAAGATCGAACAAAAGAAATGTGATGTTAAAATATCTACTATTGAAAAATATGCACTTAAACTTAATAAGTACGATCATAAATTAAACATTAAAGATGATGACTTAGTTACATATCATAATGATAGAAAAACTAATTATACTAGAATAGATGAAAAGAAGTAGTAAAACAAAACTACTTCTTTTATTATATTTCTTGATATTTCAATTCAGCTTGTCTTATTACTTGTTCAACTGCACCTTCTCTTTTTACTGGAGGATAGTTATATTTTTGTAATAATCTTCTGATATTCATTCTAATCTTAGCTCTAGCATCATCTCTCTTAAATGCATCTAAAGTTAAGTTTTCATTTATAATTTCTACAAGTTCTTTAGCTATTAAAACTAAAGTTTCATCTTGCATTAATTCTTTAATTTCTGGATCAGCACCTAAAGCATCAAAGAATGCTTTTTCTTCTGGTGATAAATCATATTCATTTCCTTTACCAAGTTCTTCTTCTATTTCTTTCTTTAAATTAATCATTTCTTCAATGATTTTTTCAATATCAGCTATATCAGTTCTTTCATTATAAGCATCAACTATCTTATTAAACTTAGTAGAAAACTTTTCTTGTAATGTTAAGTTTATTTTTCCAATATCACCTATTGTTGTTTTAATTGCTCTAGCAAGTATTTCAGCAGCGACATTTTTATCTTTCAAACTTCTTAATTTAGATAACATAGTATTACTTAATAATTCTAAACTATTACCTCTTGATAATTCACCTAAATTAATTAGTTCATCTTCTCTAATAGATTGTTCAAGCATAACTCCAACATTTCTATTAATTTCTGATACATCTAATTTATTTTCATTTGATATTTTAGATATAAATGATCTAACAGATATAATATATAATACTTTATCTTTATAACTATTTTCTAATATTCCGTTACATAATGTATAAAGATTTTTAGCATCTAAACTATGTTTCATAAATCTTTTCTTCTTTTCTTCAGAAGATAAAATTAAGTTAGCACCATCTTTTATTAAATTATATTTACCTGTATTATCTAAATTATTGAAATTAGAATAATCAAATCCATTAAATATATTGTTAATTAATTCTATTTTGTCTTTTAAAGCATTTACTAATTCTTCATTATCTACGATTTGTTTTTGGTCTCTTGTAGTGTATGTTTTTAATGCATCTAATAGCCAAGCTTTTAATCCAATATAATCAACAATTAATCCTGCTGGTTTTGTTTTATAAACTCTATTTACTCTAGCAATAGCTTGCATTAAATTATGAGCCTTCATTGGTTTATCAATATACATAACTCCAAGTCTAGGTACATCAAATCCAGTAAGCCACATATCAACTACTATTGCAATTTTAAATTTTTCATTTGGATCATCAGCTTCATTTTTGAATCTAATTTCTAATTCTTTTTTATCATTCTTAGTACCAATAGCCTTTTGCATTTCTTCAGAATCTTTATTTGATGGTGTAATAATCATATTAACAACATCTTTATAATCTGGTCTTAATTCTAAGAATTTTTGATACATTGTAAAAGCTGCTTTTCTAGAATATGCTACAACCATTGCATGATCTGCAATCATATCCTTTCTTTCTTCAAAATGATTAATTATATCTTTTACTATTAATTCTAATCTATCTGGATCTTCTATTACTTGTGATATTTTTGCCATCATTTGTTTAGATTTATTAATAGCATAATCATCAGCTTCGCCAGATTCTTCTATTTGTTTATAATAATCATCAATTTGATCTAATATTTTTTGATTTAAACCTACTCTAGCCATTCTTGATTCATACATAATAGGAACGGTAGAACCATCAAGAATTGCTTGTGTCATATCATAAGTATCAATTACATCACCGAATATAGATGAAGTAGATTTATCCTTTGTTTCAACTGGTGTTCCAGTAAATCCAATATAAATAGCATTTGGTAAAGCATTATGTAAATATTTAGCAGTACCAAACTTTTCTTTTGCCTCATTTGTTTCATAATCAATTTTCATAGTTGCTTCTAATCCATAATGTGATCTATGAGCCTCATCAACTAAAACTAAAATATCATCTCTATCAGTAAATAATCCTGTTTCTTCTTCAAATTTCTGAAGTGTTGTAAAGAATATTCCTCCAGATAATCTATCTTTTAACATCTCATCTAATGATTGTCTTGATTCTGCTTTTTGAGGTTTTTGTTTTAAATAGTAATCACATTTAACAAAAGTTTCATATAATTGATTATCTAAATCATTTCTATCAGTAACAACAACTATTGTTGGGTTATTTAATATTTTAATCATATTACCTGAATAAAATACCATACTAAATGATTTACCAGAACCTTGTGTATGCCAAACTATACCTGCTTTACCAGTCTTAACACCTTTAGTTACAGTTGAAACAATTGCTTTCTTAACACCAAAGTATTGATGATATTGAGCAAGTATCTTTTTATCATCACTAAATAATATGAAATTTTGAATTAAATCTAAAATCCTATCTTTTCCAAACATTCCTCTAAATAATGTTTCGTGTGTAGGCATATTTTCAAATACTTCATCAGTATCTTCTACTTTTTTCCAATCACTAAATCTCGAATAAGGACTTGTGATTGTTCCTGCCTTAGCAGTAACACCATTACTTATAACTAAAAATTGATTATATTTAAATAATGATGGTATATAAACATTTCTATATCCAGTTAATTGAGTATAAGCATCTTCTAATTTAACATCTTCATTAGTTGCTGTTTTAAGCTCAATAACAACTAATGGAATACCATTTATAAATACTATAATATCTGGTCTTTTTGTATCAAATTCAATAATAGAAAATTGATTTATTGCTTGGAAGTGATTAGCATTAATGTTATTAAAATCTATTAATTTTACATTCTTAAATTGATAACCAGAATTAGTCTTAACTTGAACGGGAACACCCTCTAATAAATATCTAGTAAAGATTTTATTATCTTCTACTGGATTACCGTGTGATAATGTCTTTATAGTTTTAATAGCTTCTTGTATTTGAGCATCATTAAAATCCTTGTTAATTTTACATAAGTCATCAAATAAACAGTCGTCCATAAAAACACTATGATAATCTCTATCAATGTTATATCCATTTAATCTTTCATATCCTAATTCTTCAAATATATTTAATGTTGCATCTTCTAATTGTTCTTCATTAAACATTTTTATCACTTCCTTTTTATACAAATCACAATTTGTATGATTAAATTTCTATATTATCTAAATCTATTTCACCATTCATTAGCCTTGGTAATAATGTATCTCTTAATTGTTCTAATTTAATATTTTCTTCAATTATATTTTTTGATTTACCCATTAGATTTTTAAGAATGTTTTCTAATTCTTTATTTTTGGAATCCGAACCAATAACAAATTCAATTTTATTCATATTTTCTTGATTTATTTTTGGTTGAACAGCTCCAGTAATAATATTTTCGATATTAATTTTTCTTAAAGCAAACATTAATAATTCAGTCGAAATGCTATTACCTTTTAATACATGAGCATGATTATTAATCCAATTTTTACCCCATATATATTGTAAAACTGGATATCCATCATCTGTCTTAACGGTTCCATCTTCACCCATTAATAAATATGTATCATCAAAAATATAATCATCAACATAGTCTATTATTGATGTTGCACCATAATATGGATACATTCCTTTATGTTGTTCTCTTTCTCTACTAGACATTGGTTTTCTCTTTGAGTCATAATTATCTGCAACTTCATTAAGTTTAACTATTTTATAATCCGATGGAAGATTATCTTTATATTTACCAAAATACTCATTATATAAATTATCTCCTATCTCATACAAATTATTATTTATCTCATTATTCAATTCAATTTTTTGATCTATATCATTTAATATTTTGATTATCTTCTTTTGATTATCTATACTTGGAACTTCTATCTCAAGTTTATTTAAAATTCCAAAATTAATAGATGGCATTGTAGAAGAATTTTGAGAACCACGAAGATAATTATAAACTGTATCTTGTTTTAAATAATAATAAGCATATCTATTTAAAACAATTGAATTATCCAAATTAATTTTAAACATGTTATTAGCGATAATTCCTTCTTTTCCAATTACAACTTTACCACAAGTTTGAGAACCATATCTTATCATTACTAAATCATCTTTTGTTGCATAATATCTATCTCCAAAATCTTCAACATATCTAATTGGTTCATTTGGATTTGTAAAGTCAATAATTCTCAAAAATCTCTTCATATTTTCTTTTTGTTCTGTATATTGATTTTCTATTTCAACCTGTTTACCTTGAGAAAAAGTTGCAATATCTTCCATTTTGTATTTTATAAATTCCATAAGTATCTCCTTTCTCCTACAAATCACAATTTGTATGATTAAATATCATAGCCAATTGCTTTTAAATTATTTTTTATTTCTTCTTCAAGTCTATGTGATTCTTCAAATTGTGAAGATAATTCAGTTGTAATATTTTTCATTTTTTCTTCAAATGGAATATCATCATCGTTATTATCTTCAACCCCTACATATCTTCCTGGTGTTAAAACATTATCATTTGAATTAATTTCTTCTGTAGTAGATGAATAGCAAAATCCTTTCACATTTTCATAATTTTCATCATTTTGATAATTATGATATGTTTCTGCTATTTTTAAAATATCATCTTTAGATAACTCTCTTAATCTTCTAGTAACCATAGTTCCTAAATTATTTGCATTTATAAATAATGTTTTACCTTTTTGTTTTTTATTTCTATTTATAATCCAAATAGAACAAGGAACTGTAACTGTATAGAATAAATTAGTAGGCATTGCTATAATACAATCAACTAAATCATTCTCAATAAGTTTTTTTCTAATTTCACCTTCTTGTCCTCCTGCAGATAAAGAGCCATTTGCAAGGATACAAGCCATTTTACCATTTTGAGATAACTTAGAAATCATGTGTTGTAGCCAAGCATAATTTGCATTATTCTTTGGTGCTAAACCATATCTCCATCTTGAATCGTTTTCTACTTTATCTCTATCCCATTCTAAGTTAAATGGTGGGTTTGCAAGTATAAAATCTGCTTTTAAATCTTTATGTAGATCTTCTGTAAATGTATCAGCAGCATATTTACCCAAATCACCATACATTGATCTAATTGCTAAGTTCATTTTAGCCAATCTCCAAGTAGTAGGATTTTTTTCTTGTCCATAAATACCTATGTTAAATAAATTACCTTGATGTTCTTCAACAAACTTCATTGATTGAATAAACATACCACCAGATCCACAAGCTGGATCATATACTTTACCTTTAAAAGGCTCAATACATTCAACCATTGTTCTAACTAAACAAGCAGGTGTATAGAATTCTCCACCTTTTTGTAATTCATTTTTAGCAAATTGTCCTAAAAAGTATTCATATATTCTACCAAGGACATCTTTTTGAATAGCTTCTTTTGTACCAACTTTAATATTAGTAAATAAATCTAATAATTCTCCAAGATTTACATTTCTCATTGTAGGAGAATTATAATTTTTAGGTAATACATTTTTTAATGAGGCATTTTCTTTTTCAATTAAAGTTAAAGCATCATCAATAATTTCTCCAATATTAGAATCTTTTGAATGTTCAACAAGATATTCCCATCTTGCATTTTTAGGAACATAGAAAATATTTTCTGCTGTATAAGCATCTCTTTCTTCTTCAAATCCTGCTCCTTCTTGAACTAATTCTTTATATTTTTCCTCGAAAGAATCTGAAATATATTTTAAAAATATTAAACCTAAAACAATAAATTTATAGTCTGAAACAGAAACAGCACCTCTCATTTTATCAGCAGCTGCCCATAACTTATCTTCTAATTTTTTTAAATCTCTTTCTTCCACTATTAATCACCTCATATTAAACTAATTATAATTATAGCACAGATTGTAAATTTACACTATCATTACAAATAAAAAGAACATAAAAAATGTTCTAATCAGTTAAATAATCCCATCTGTTTAAGTATGTATTATCATCAAACTCTATTGTTCTTAAATTACTATCCTTATGTGGCTCTCCACTTTTACTTGGCGTGTTTAACCATTGTTGATGTCCTTTAGATATAGTTTCAGCAACTACTTTACTTGGTACAACAAAATATGTTGGATTATCTAGTTGATGAAGATGAACAAAGACATAATAAACATTATCAGAAATAATATTTTCATTTTTTTGTGCTAACATCCACTTATTTCTTCCATCAGCAGTAGTTTTAACTTGTATAGCAAATTGCTTCCCTTCTCTATTTGCACATAATAAATCATAATCTTTTACATTAGACATAGGAACACCAACAGTAAATCCTCGTCTCTCTAATTCACCAGCAACAAAATATTCACCAGCATTACCAATATTAATATTATTCATTAAAACTCACCTCTAATACTTTTTAGGAAAATATTCTTTTCCTGCTATCCATAAATATTTATCTATATCTCTTAAATTAAATTCATCTATATCATAAAACTTTTTAAAATCAATTAGTATATTTTTAAATTTAACATAATCCTTTAAATCATCTTTTTTAAAATTAGAAAATTTATCTTTCTTTTGAAAATAAATTAACATTCTATCTACAAAATAATCATATATGGGAAATTCTATATTATTATGATGACTACAATATTTAGAAGCAAATGAATAAAATATCTTTTCCTTACCACTTATATTAACTCTAGCTATATCATTAACAAGTGATGGATCACCTTGTTCTAATCTTTTATCAATTTTTAAATCAAATATATTTTTAGCAACAGGATATATTAAGAATATATTAGTGCTATAAAAGTCATTCAAACAACTACACTTAATAAGAATTTCATTTAAATCAGTATTATATTTATAATCTTTATGAAATAACTTATCTAAACTACTCTCTTGCCAGATATAATGTTCTTCCAAATTATCCCATTTAACTAAATACTCTTTAATTATATTTTTATTAGGTCTTGGTATTTCTATCACTTTAATCACCCATACTTTCGATTAGAATCATTATTTGTTCTTTAGTCACTTTAAAATTTTCTAATGTATATTGTAAACACATTAACTTTTCACTAAGGCATAAATCTTCTAATTCTTTATCCTTACAGAAATTCTTATATTTTAATTTAATATCATTCTCTGTTAAATTATTATCTCTTAAATAATTCATCATCTCATCCACATTTAATTTAGATAAATCCTCTTTTAAATTGATAAAATTGATATTTAGATATTCTTTTAAATATACATCTTTGTATAGTGGATATAAATTATTAAAATATATTTCTACATCATTAATTTTACAAAAGTTATTTAATAATTGGATTATAGGATTAGCAACATCTTCGTGCTTATAACCGTGAATACCTGTTCCTATACTACAAACTAATACTTTCTTATAACCTTTTCTTAAAATACTATCTAACAAATTTTTATAAGACTTCATTAATTCATCTATAGGATTTTCTTCTTCAAATGCTTTAGGTGCTAGTATATGAATAATATCCATATTTAATTTAAATCCTGGTGTAATTCTAACCTCATTATTAATCATATCTTCAATATAAGTATTTTTACAATAATCAATTAATTCAACACCAGCAGCGACATATATCGCACCACAAATACCACTACCATAAGCCATATATTTGTTGGCAGCATTAACAATCGCATCCATACCATTTGAATTAGAAATATAATCACCTGTCGTTAAATATAATCTTCCCATAACTCCACCAAACCTTACAAGTATATTATACTATATTTCTTGTAAATCTCCTAAGTTTGTTGAATTTAATTTATAATTATGTTTTTTTAAGCAATCATCTAATAACCAAATAATTGCTCTATAATCAACTGAATCATGATGACATTTCATATATTTATCAACCAATTTAGGTATTATTTTAAATATAGAATCATTATATTTATTCTTAATTATATCTAATGAAATATTATCAACAATTGAATCTATATTAATCTTATCTATTTCTTCTTTATAAGATTTATATTTCTTAAAATGTTCAATAGTTGGATCTAAATTTACTTTTTCTTGTAAATAATCTTTATCCTCATTTTTCATACAACATAATGGTATAATTCTTAATTCCATTTCTGTATAAAATTCCTTATATAAAGGATTAACAGCTTCTCTAATTGCATCTACGCTCTTACAAGATAACAATTCATTTTCGTCATAAACAATAGGTACAACTCTTTTTGCTTCATTTAACAATTCTTCTTCTGCAAAATATAATAAACTATTCTCCATAACAACACTCTCCATACAAATCTTAATTATTATATCACATTTCCATACCTTATATGGTAAGGAAAAAGAAATTAACAAAAAAAGCATCCCTATACTAGCAGATGCCATACTTCTTGTTGTTAGCTAGGTACTACTTACTGCTTTACAACAATACATCATACTTCATACAACTAACTTCTTTACTGCATACTACAATACTTCAGTAGCTAACAACATATTCATTATAACAATTATGTCGTATTTTGTCAATTTAATCGTTCGGCAAAATTTGACAAAAAAAGGAATTATTATTTAATTCCTTTATCATCATCTTTCATGCCTTCTTTTATTCCTTTTGCAATTTCACCAGCTACATTTCCAATTGTCGGAGCCATTTCATTAATTCCTTCTTTTGCAATTGGCATAACTTGTTGAGTTGTAAACGCAGCGATTTCTCTTCTTTTACCAAATATGTAAATTGATCCAGCAATCATAGATGAAGCAACTATTATAAATGCACCAAACATGTAAAATGGTATATATCTAGATGTTGCAATTGAATTTTTTGTATTATTATATCCTGATTGAATTTTCCAAAGTTCTGATTCTAAATCACTTTTTGTACTTTGTAGTTTTGATAGTTCATTTTCTTTTGCTGTTATTTCTGAATCTTTTTCATAATATCTGTCACTGAAGCCCCTATCTTCCATGAAAATTCTTTGTAGTTCATTTCTCATAGTATTCATTTCTAATTTAGCAGCATCAATTTTCGATTCAACATCTGTAATATCAGCTTGTATATCGCTTTCAGTTCTTTTGGATTCTTTTTCAGTTATTTCGGATTTAGTGGAGTTTGTTTTCATGATACCTGTTACTATTAAACCTCCACCAATAACTAATCCTAGTAAAAAAACAATTAATGCAAGGCCTATTACTTTCTTTTTGCCTCTTTGATAGTTTTCTTCATTTAAATATTGATTATTCATAAATTACCTCTTCCTATTATTACATACAAAATTTATCTTATTTTATTTTCCATATTTGTATTATTCATTTTCACAAACAGCTCTATAATGTTTTTCTCCAGTACTTCCAGCAGGGATAACTATTCTTTCTTGTGGAGTATTTCCATTATCTCCAACCCATCCTTTAAAATTTGAATATCCTAATCCTGATAAAGTATATGAATCAGCTGTAGTATAATATGGTATTGAGTGACTTGCTATACCTGTTCCACCATTTAATCTATAGCAATCGCCTATATCATAATGTATTGCATAAATTCCAGCCGAATTATATAAATGAACAAATTTTGAAACTGAACAAGCACCGCCACCTACTGTCATATTGCATCCTTCTTTTGTATATACAGCCTCAATAAAAACTCCTGAATCACCAGTAACATATGCAGATGCGTCTGTGCCAAATACAGATTTCCAATTAGTATTTTTCCACAAATTATTATTTACATAAAACTCAGTTAAATTGGTATTTGCTGATTTTAAAAATGCAGATCCTTCAATTACACTAATACTAGATGGAACAGTTACACTTCGTAATGATGAACTTGTAAAAGCATTAGAATTTATTTTATTTATTGTCACCCCATCTATTACTGATGGAATAACAACATTACTATCATTTCCTTTATATTTTACAATAGATCTTGTAGAACTATCTATGTCCCAAATTTGATTTCTCCAAACAGCTGTAAGTGTTATATCACTATTAACTGGATTATTAAAATTAAAGGTATTACCATTTAATTGCCACTCAATAAAATCATAACCACTTCTTGTCGGATTACTTGGTCTGCTCGCTGTTTTGCCACTTTCAATAGTTTGACTACCTACAGAGGAACCTCCATTAGAATTAAAAGATACTGTATATTTATTTACTGTAGGAGTTGAAATTGTGTTATTGTTATTATTATTATTATTATTGTTTGTATTGTTGTTATTGTTTGTGTTGTTATTATTATTGTTTGTATTGCTATTATTATTTGAATTGTTATTATTATTTGAATTGTTATTTGTATTGCTATTACTTAGCTTTTTCTCTTCTTCAATTTTTTCCCATTTAGCCTTAAGTTCTATATCTTTATCAATTGTTTTTTCAAAATCAAAAATTTCATCATTTAATGTCCAACCTTTAAATGTAAATCCTTCTTTTACAGGATCACTTGGTTTTTCTATTTTTTTGTCTTTTTCTATAACTTGATTTGATATAGTAGTTCCTCCATCAGAATCGAATTTCACTATAAATGTTTCAATGGTATCATCCTTTTTTAACCATTTAGCATTTAATTTTATATCTGAAATTACACCTTTACTAAAATCATAAGTTTTACCTTGATAAGTCCATTCTATAAATGTATATCCTTCTTTTACAGGATCACTTGGTTTTTTTACTTGTTCATTTTTTTTAACAATTTGTGTTTCGACTAATGTTCCACCATCAGTATCAAAACTTATATTATAAGTTATTGTCTTTTTATTATTTATCAATATAAATATACCTACGAAAACAACTATAGCAAGAATTGATCCAATAATAAGCAATTTGTTTTTATTCATCAATCATTCTTTCTCCTTCTTATTATGTCAATACTTACACAAAACAAACAATAATCTAATTCTTTCACTCCCTCAACAAACAATATTCCAGCATAAATTTTATATTATGCTACTCTACATTATACACGAAAAATTAGTATTCTAATCACTTTTAATTATATGTAAACGATAAGTGCAAAATAACGAAAAAAAAGAGGTAGTCAATACAGACTACCCCTCTACTTTAAAATAATTAAATTGTGATGTTTTTTCATAGTTATATGCATTCCACATAATAGTTTGTTCAGATCCAGGATCTACCATAATAACACTACTACCATCTACATTAGTAACAGCTACCCAATGTTGATGCCCTGGAGTTGCACCTTTAACTTCTGCAGTAATATAATAACCAGAATCCATATATTGTTTAATTAAAGATAATTTTTCATCTCTTGATTTACCTCTTAAATTAACATTACCAACATATTTAAATGAAGGTACAGCTTTAGTAACAGCTGCATATTGTAAGTTACCACTAGAATCAAATCCATTATTCTTATTTAATGCCTCTAAGAATGTACCTGGATTAAAAGGTTGAATCATTGTATTGCAACCAGACTTTTCAATTAATATTGAAATAGATGTAATAAGACAACCAATACTTCCTAATGTTCCAGATGAATTACCTACTCTAATACTACTCCACTTTGGATCTGTTTGCCTCCAGCCAACATATTCACCAGAATCAACCGAACCAAATATTGCATTATTCCATAAACTTGCATATCTTTTATCAGATAATTCATTATATTGTTTTATTTGTAATGCATTAAAAGCATATTTTGTTTTCATTTCTTCTGCTGTTTTACTTTTAACATAAATATGTAATACTCTCTTTTGTTCATCAATTGTAGTATCACTTGTATTAACAGCAGACTTCTTAACAGTTTCAGTTTTAACCTCAGATGTAACTTCATTCATCTCCCAGAAAATCTCTTTTATCATTTTCTTTTTATTATCATCAACTGTTATAACCTCAGTTTGATTTATACCATTAGATTGTTTAACAGTATAAACTAATAATATATCTTTCCAAGAAGCCATATTACCCTCTAATACATATTCATCGTGAGGATTCTGTTTTTGAATAGTTTCTAGTTTATTGCCAAATTCCTGATTACATTCTGAAACAACTTCTTTCATTGTATAACCAGTTTTAGTAGTCTTCTCACTAGAAAAGAAAATTCCAAAAATAGATGTTATTAATAATCCAACTAAACAAATAATTACAATTGCAACAATAGCAAGAGTACCACCTGCAGCAAGCATTCCTATTAATCCTTTAACACCTGCTATTATTCCTTTAATAGCTGATACAGTTGCTTTAACAGCAATCTTAATTCCTTTAGCAGTTGCTTTAGCACTTTTAATAGCAAGTTTTCTTCCTTGCTCTAATGCTCTTTTACTAGCTTTAGCTGCCTCTTTAGCTGCTTTTTCAGTATTTTTAATAGTTCTATTTGCTGTTTTAATACCTTTCTGAGTTTGTTGTACTGTTCCTTTAATATCTTTCCCCTTACCTTTAATTAATTTCTTCTTTTGATACTTATCTTTAGCAAATTTAACTGCTTTATCTTTAGTATAAGTTCCAGCTTTTTTACTTGCATATATTGCTTCATCTTTAGCTCTATTAGAAACATATTTAATTTTATCTTCTCCATAATCTAAAACATTTGCTTGTCCATCTGAAGCATCTTTAACTTTCTCATTAGCATACACTACTGGATCTTTAACTCTTTCAGTCCAAGCAACAGCTTTATCTATTGTTTTAACAGTTTTAGGTTTCATATCCTTTGTTTTAATATCAGCCATATTTCACCTTCTTTCAAAATAAAAGAACAACTTAATTTTTATAAGTTGCTCTTACTATTACATCAAAATTTTCTAAATCCTTATCAACAAATTCATTGTTAGGATGATCCGTTACATATTTATATAAAAAATCTACTGTATCCCATACCTTATCAAAAACTTCTTTAGGGTATTGTCCACGGTAATGTTCAAAAGCTGTATTAAGCATTTCATAAGTTGCAATTACAGAACGGTTGCAATTATATTCAATGATAGTTTCTTTTTTATCTTTTTTAACAACATCAAATTTCTTCATAATTACTCCTTTCGTATAAGATTATTATAATAGATAATCCATACAAAAGAAATAATTATTTATCTTCACCTGGTTTTGTCGTCATTAACTTATATAACTTAGTATCAGTAGGAAATTGATTATGGAATGGTACTAACGAACTACCAACTTTTAATAAACCTTGTCCTGCTCCTACATTTGTAATATATCCCATTTGAGTATCAGATATAGATAATAATTTAGCTAGTTCAGTCCCATCAGTAGATGCTTGATTAAGCATAACTATAAATTCAGAATTTGCTAACATTGTTCTAGCAGTATGTGATTGTAATAAGTCATCAACATTTTGAGTTATACCAGTACAATATGCACCATATTTACGAACTCTTTTCCATAGTGTAAATAAGAAATTAGCAGAATATTCGTGTTGGAATAATAAGTATATTTCATCAATAAATATATAAGTATTTCTACCCTTAGCTCTATTAGCAGTAATTCTGTTTAAAATAGAATCAAGTACAACTAACATTCCTATTGGTAATAATTGTTTACCTAAATCCAATATATCATAACAAATAATTCTACTATTAGTATCAACATTAGTGTTTTTAGCGAATGTATTCAGTGATCCATCAGTAAATAACTCAATAGCAAGTGCTATTTGCTTTGCTTCAGGTTCAGGTTGTTTTAATAATTCTTCTCTAAAATCTTGAAGTGTTGGAGCAACACCTTGATAATTACCTTGTTGATAAACACGATAAACTTTAGCAGTACATCTATCAATAATAGATTTTTCTTTTGGTCCTAAATTACTACTACCCATAAGATGCTCACATAGTGAAAGAATAAATTCAGATTTTAAAATAACTGGATTCGCACCATCACCATAATCTGCATTCATATCCATAGCATTAATATGATTTTCACTTGTTGCAGAAATATGAATATCTTCTCCACCCATAGCTTCAACTAACTTAGGATATTCTCTTTCTGGATCTATTATTATAATATCAGCATTGGGATCACGAAGTGCTATAGAAACAATTTCATTTTTAGCAGTAAATGATTTACCACTACCAGATACACCTAATATAAAAGAATTACCATTTAATAATTCCCTTCTATCAGCAATTATCATATTTTTACTAATAACATTATCACCATAGTAAATACCATTTTCGTGATTAATTTCTTGAACTCTAAAAGGCATAAATACAGCAAGTGATTCAGTTGTTAAAGTTCTAAGTGCATTAATCTTTCTTACACCGTGAGGCATAGAGGTATTTAATCCATCTTTTTGTTGATATTTAAGTATTGCTAATTGACATAAATGTTTTCTACCTGTAGCAAGTAAACTTTCAGTATCTAAATCTAATTGTTCTTTACTATCAACAATCAAAACCATAGTTAATACACAGACAAACATTCTTTGATCTCGTGTAGTTAAATCATCTAAGAACTCCTTAGATTCTTTTCTTTGTTGTTCCATATCATAAGGAATAACAGCACTAAAGTTATTATTGTTATTTTGTCTTCTTTGCCAATTAGTAATATTAGTTTCAACACCAAGTCTTCTATTTTCTACTTCACGAATAGCTTCATCCATAGGAATTGGAATAACATCAATAGATAACATTAAATTTCTATTTAAATCAGTAAGTTCTGCAACCATATCATCTTTAATGTATGATGCATAATCTTTTAAAAAGAACACTCTACCAAACTTATCCCCCATTGTAAAATAGTCTTTTTCAAAACTAAATGTATCAGGGCAAATATAATCCTTAAAAGAATGTCCTTTTCTCATATTATCTAACATATCCCAAGTAAAAATATTTTCTTCACCTATTCTATAAAAATCGTGAGCAAGTCTTAATCTATCAGAAGCATCTAAACTAATACATTTAGAACCAAGTGCATTAAAGTGATTAGATAAATCAGCACTTATTCTTGAAAAATAAGTTCTAGCTTCTTCTACACTCTTTTTATTTACAGATATAGTTAAAAATTTTTCTTGAATAATTGAATTAGAACCAAGTGCTTTATCCATAAGCATTTTATTATATTCTTCTCTATATACATCTAAATTATCATTAGCCATAGGAATCATAATATTCTTTTCAAAATCAACTCTGTTTAATCTTCTATTTAATACAGTTATTTTACTTGTTGCACCTGGATCTAAACTATTTAATAATTCAGAATATTGTAAAAACATAGCTTCTTTATCTGGTCGAGATGCTACTGCATAATTAATATCTGTAAATCTAAAACATTTACTAAACTTATTTTTACTAACTTCAAATACACCATCTTTATAAATTGTTCTAATAGGAATACAATCTTGTACTCCGTGAGGTGTAGTAAATTTTTCCTTATCCTGTTTGAACAGATTTTTTATTGTTTTCATCTTTTTTATCATCTCCTATTCTTCCCTTTAGTAATTCATAGTAATAATTCTCAGGTTTAAAAACTAATTCTTTTGGTGTTAGCCATTCACTTCTGATATATGCTAAAACAAATTCTTCTGCATTCATCCCATTATATTTAATAAATCCAATCGCAGCAAAAGGAGCAGCACCTAATATGCATAACCAAGAAAGTGTTTCTATACCAAAATATGGTCTAAATATAAAGTATAAAATAACTGCCATACCACAAGCCAATATAGAAAAAATGAATTGTCTTAATGACAATCCAAAATAAACACTTTCTGTATAATCTCTAATCTCTTTATTTATTTTTACTTCCATTATCGTTCATCCCTATCAATTTGTTTTTTATCTTTTATATCATCATTTCTATAAAGTTCTTTTTTACCATAAGTAATACTTGATATATGAGAAAATTCAAATTCATCTTTCCATTTATTTTCTGAGTTAGTATTTTCTTTTATAAAGTTAGAAACAGCATCATAAGCTACACCATAGAAATATGTACCTCTATCATCACTTGCTAAAGAAAGTTTTAATCGTGCATAATCACCTTTAAATGTCATTTCTTTACCATTATATTTAACAGTAATATTTATTGTTTTAGCACTCTCATATTTAATAGAATCATATATTTTTTTATTAATGTATAAATCTTTAAATTCATTACCTGGATTAGTTTTAATTCTATTTAAATATTTATTTTTATCATCAAATAAATGAAGTGCTAAACCTAATTCTTCTTTATTATCTTCAATAACCATATCACCATATTTTTTTATAGTTCCTTGCTTATCTTCTAAATATTCATTTATAACTACTCTGTTATAGTATTCTCTTGATTGTTCTAATTTTCCTATACTATAAAACCTATCTAATTTTATTTGAGGATTATCTTCTCTTATAAATAATTGTCTTATACCTTTTTGGTAATTAACAATTCTCCAATCATCTTTTTCATCATATTTTTCTTGAGATAATTTTTTTAATACATCACTATTTTCTAAAGCATAATTATCTACATATTGTTTAACTTCTTCTTTAATTACTTTTTCTAGATTTTCAAAAGAATCTCTTTTTAAAATAGAATCTTCAGCAAGTATTTTTTCTAAGTTATAATCTGTATCATAAATAACTTTATCTTTAACATCTAAATATGCAGATAATCTATATGCTTGATTAGATAAATACTCACTATAATCTCTTGTAAAAACATAAGTAAATCTATCATTATATTTTTCTTTATGAATTATGATAGGTCTATATGATGAATTAAATGTTTGGTCGTTTAAACTCTCATCTAATAAAAATTTTTCTAAACCATTCATAATTATCTATCCTCCCTATCATAATCTTTTTCTCTAAACATACTATTTTCTCTATCTTCAAATTTATTAGATTCTCTTACTACCTGAGCTTGAAGTGCTGGATTATTTTTAGCTTCATCAAAAGCTTCAATAATATCATTATCTAAGAAATGGAAATTTTTCTTTTCAATACTTTTCTTATCTTCAATAAAGTCATTAGTATATTCAATAGCGATTTGTTCATCTATTCTTAAATCTTTTGGATTAAGTCCTAAATCCATACATAATAAAGCCTGATTAAAATACTTTTCATCTTCCTTCTTTAAATTACTCAATTGAGTGTACATAATAGTTAAGAATTGTCTTGATGTAATATCACTCATATATTTTTCAGTAACCTGATCTAGAATTTTTTCATAGTGAGCTGGTGGTACTTTAGTAGGGCTTTGAGTTTCTGGATTAATATATTTATAAGTCATATCACTTATACTCTTACTCATATCTTTGATTTTTAATTGAGTAAAATCATCATATTGTTTTCTCATTATCTATCACCTCTTTCATCTTTTACTCTTTCCTGTAAATATCTGTCATCATTAAATCTTGTTTCTAAATCACCATATCCAACAATTTTGTATTCTGCATCATCAAAAGTAATTACATTTTCAAGTCCTAATTCTTTAACTTCTTTTTTTAGATTATCAACATCTTTCTCAGTAAAATTTTCCTTGTAAAATTCATTCCAATCTTCTTCAGTAATATGACACATAGAAGCTTCTGATTCACATACATCATCATAAATATCTTGAAGTAATTTAGAACACTTAGATACTTTTGGTAGATTTAAATATTCATCAAAATTATCAAGAATAGTAGCTCTTAATACTTCTTTAGAAAGACTTGGATCATTATTACATCTAAAAATTATTTCATTAGCATCATAACTTCCAATAATACTAGCTACTGCTTTATCATTTTGATATAAAACAGCAGAACACCTAACATCATCAAAATCAGTTTGATATATACCATCAATTCTTACTTTTCTATTTAAAATTTTCCAATTATACCATTTGTCAAAATTAGTATAATGTTCTGGCTTATACAATATATCAGACAAAAGAACATCAGGATGAGTATTAATATATTTCTCAATACTGTCATATTTTTGTTCACCCATTTCCCTTCTAATTTGTTCATACTCTTGCATTATACTCATACTATCTTTCCTCCCTATCAAAATTGTGAGGTTTTCCATTTAGTAGAATCCCTAGAACTCTATTTTCTGTTTGAACAATACTATGTTTATCAAATCTAATTTTATAATTTAAAATTTGTTCTGATGTTAATGACTTATAACCACCATTTTCATAATCATTTCCAACAATTAAAAAAGGACCGAATATTATATCGTGTCCTATATCTCTATTTGGTTTCATACCATTAATTTTACCTTCTTCATTACAAATAAGAACTACACCATCATCTTTAGGTAGAAAAGCCTGTTCTATCCATCCACCAACTAATTTTTGTTTTGCCTCTAGTGTATTATCAATTTCAATCTCTTTAGGTAATTCATAAGGCTTAACCAATAAACATTTAATTTTTTCTTCTAGCATTTTACCCTCCTAACAAAAAAAGAACTTATTAAAGTTCTCTATCATCTTTTGATTTATTTTTTTCTATTTGTTTAAATCCTTCTGGATCATATTCTTTTATTAAATCTAAATCTATCTTAGCCATATCATATCTACCCATATTATATTGATATGTTTCAAGTGTTTCTCCAATTATACCCTTGTCTTCTAAAAATTTTCTTAATTCTTTTGACATATCACTACTAACAAAAATGTAATTTTTACCTGGTAATAACATATCAGATAAATTTATAGTAATATCTGCATATAAACCTTCTTCTTCAGTTTCAACAGCAAGATAAATTCTATTATTATTTTGATAACTTGCAACAACTAAATATAATTCTTGATTATCAAATTTTCCTATACTTTTTTTCATATTTACCTCCATATAAATAAAGATTTATTTGTCCTTATTCATTATACCACGAAAAGCACATTTTTCTATCATTTTAAACTAATTATTAATAATTATAATCCCATCATTTCTCTTACTACTCGATCAGACATCTTTATAGTTCCGACAAGAACTAGCATATTAAATACAAGTTCTCCAATGTACTTCCATACTTGAGTAACAGCTGCTGCTTTCGCATCTACAACTGGTGGAGTTGATGCGAATAATGAAAATATAATACACGAGAGAACTATAATAACTCCTTCTAAGCATACAGCAGAATAACTTTTTAAGAAGCTTTTACCAATACTTTGTGTTGGTTCTCCTGCAAATGTTGCTAAAGGTACTGGAGCTATTGCAGTATATAGATATAATTTAAAAAATCTTCCATATACAGTCATTATCATAATAAATGATAAAACGGTTACAACTAATCCACCTATTAAGGTTACAGCCCATAAAGGTATTGATTCAAAGAATCCACAATCTTCAATAGCTTTAATCATCTGAGATGGTAATGTTGTATTTGTCGCACCTGTTATTTTAGATATAGACATTATTTTAGAAACAATTCCTTGTGATATTCTAAATAATGCTAACATCAAGTCCATACCATAAGTAACGACTATTTTAGCTATAGCAAATCTAATAAATAATCTAAGTGCGTGTTCTGGTTTCTTAACTTCTGTTAAAGAACCACAAGTCTTCATAACTCCAACAACAAAGAATAGTACAAGGAGTGCAAGTCCAATAGCTTGCATTCCTCCGTGAATGTTTTTAATAACATTCCATATAGTACCACCTTTAAATGTTTCTGGAGTTTGAGTAACTAAATTCCATATATCAGCTAATTTAGAGTTCCAAGTATTAAGTGCATTTTGTAAATTTTGCACTATCCAATTATCACTCATATTTCACCTCCATTAAAAAGGAGAATAATCCTATCCTCCTGTGATCATACCTAATATTTCTTTTGCAAAAGTAATTACAATACCACCTGCGAGAGTTAAAAATCCATTAGCTCTTTGACTTGGATCGTGACTCTTAATAGATAATCCAATTTGAACAATTGAAAAACCTAAAATAATCATTCCAACAGCTCTAATTAATCCAAATATGAAATTAGATAAGTTATTTACAACAGATAGTGGATCATCGGCAGCTAAAACTACTGTTGAAGTTCCACCTATTGCACATAACATAATAGCAAAAGAACTATATTTAAATATCTTTAATCCTTTACTTCCTAATCTATTTTTAAACTTATTCATATTTGTTTTTAAATACTCTGGTGTTTTAATAATCCCTTGCTCAATTTTATTAATTATTCTCATAGTATTCCTTCTTTCTTTAAATATTTATCAATTTCTTCAGATGAAACAATATCATAATCATCAAGGATATTTGATTCTTGTTCACCTTCTACATTTTCTAATCTTGTAATATTAGAAAAATCTATATTTACTGAAGCAATCGCTTCTGTAACCTCTCCGTGAATATATGGTTTACCTTTACCATCTACGGATAAAAGAACATTTGGATGTTTCAAAACATCATATTTTAAATCTTTAACAGGTCTTTCTCCTCTGATAAATAATATAGAATAATTATTATCAAGAAGTCTTACTTCATCTGGTGTCATTAATTCTCTACCATTTAATTGATAGTTTGTTGAATAATTACCACTTCTACCTGTACTTTTACCATAGGTATTTAAATCAATTGTTGATTTACCCATTAACTCACTTATATATTTATGTGTACTTTGTTCATTACCACCTAAATAAAGTAATTCATCACAGTTACCAACGATTGATTCCCAATCTTTCTCAAAAAGTGCTTTTAACTGAGCCATATTTTGCAATATTATGGATACAGATACTTCACGAGATCTCATAACACTTAAAATCTTTGCAAAATCATCTGGTAGTGAAACATTGGCGAATTCATCCATCAAGAAATGAACATGAATTGGTAATCTACCACCATACTTATAATCTGCAGTAAAAAATAATTGTTGAAATAACTGAGTGTATAACATACTAACTAAAAAATTAAATGATGTATCATTATCTGGAATAATAGCAAACAATGCTGTTTTAACTTCACCGATTGTATCAAGTTCTAATTCATCAGTTTGTGTAAGACTAGCCAATCCTTCAAGATTAAACTTTTCTAGTCTTGAAGAAAGTGTTATTTGAATTGATTTCAATGTTTTAGCAGAACCAGAACGGTAATTTCTATAATATTTAAGTGCTATATGATTTGGATTTTCTACTTCTAATTGATTAAATAAAATATCAAGAGGACTAATAAAGTTTTCATCTTCCTCTTTTACTTCTCCAGCTCTAAGCATCTCCATTACCATTGGAAAGTTTTGTTCATCCTTTGGAGCTTCATACCATAAATAAAACATTAATGCCAAAAGTAACATAGAAGCAGCAGTATCCCAAAATGGATCTTGTGATTGACTTCCTTTTGGAGTTGTTGCTTTAAATAAGTTAGTTACTAGTTTTTGTACATCATTGTCAGATTGTAGATACACAAAAGGATTGTAGCAATGAGATCTTTCCATATTGATTAAATCTAGTACCTTGACTACATAACCTTTTTCTTCTAGGAGATGTCCTTCATCTCTTGCTATCTCACCCTTTGGATCTAACACAATTAAAGATGTATTTGCTTGCATAACATTTGGCTTAGCAAAGAATCTAGTTTTACCAGCACCAGATCCACCAATAACTATAGTATTTAAATTTCTTCTATGTTTTCTACCATTAAAACCAATACAAACATTTTGAGTAAGTATTTTATTAGATGAAAAAGGTTCTTGCTGATATTTTTTATTAATCTTTAAAGCTTTCCCCCATTTAGCACTACCGTGTTCTTCACCTTTTCTATAATTTCTTTTAGTAGAAATATAAATACCTATGCATAATATATAAGCAAAAATAAATATTAAAATTGATTTAATTGAATCACCACAAAAAGTAATAGAAAAAGGATTCTCCATATATTTTGGAAAATCCTTCATTATACTTGGTAATCCTCCACTAATTGATGGAGCAATTAACAAAGCAATCCAAATAACAGGTATAACTCCTAATATATAAAAGTATATTGGAGTTTCATTATTTTCTTTCATCTACCTTCTGCGAAATGGTCTCGGTGAAAGTATCTTTTTTTTTCTGGTGCATCAAGTGCCTTTAATAAAACTTCATCAACAGCATCAGTTTCCCTTTGCTCTTGAATCAGCTTATTCCTAAGGTCATTCAATGCATTTATAATTATTCCTAATTGATATTTATCTAGTTCAAGTATTTTATAAACTTCCTTCATTATCTAGTTTTCTCCTTATTCTCTTTTTTTCTTTTAGGAGTATGCTTAGTAACTTCAGATTTTTCCCTAATTGATTCACGATGTTTAACTTCTTCTTTAGCTTTTTCTAGTTTTTCTCTTACAGAAGGTTTATCTTTCAATTTAGTACCCTGATCCGAAGTCCTTTGCATTCTTGAGGAAGGCTTTGACTGAGGGCTTTTTTCTGTCTTTGCCAAATGGGGGTTTATTTGCTGTTCTTCTTTCTTAATAGGAGCAGTCTTTTCTCCATCTTTCATTATATCCTCATTTGATTTTTGTTTAACTCCCTTATCCTTAGCTGCTTTCTCATTCATAGTTTTTTCAATTTCACTCCTAATAGTAGCTTCATCATAACTAGATAATTTAAATCTTTCAACTATACGATTAATTTTTGAAGCATCTTCTGCTCTAACCATAATATCAATTATTCCATCATTCATTTTAGTTTTCTTATTAATTAAAGCACTATATAAGACACCATATCTTTTAGCTTCTTCAGTAAATCTTTTAAATTCATCTGCCTTAACAGAAAAGACTTTTAATTCTTTTCCAGACTTTAACATATTTGTTAAGTTTGTTTTACCAGCAGTTTTATGTTTATCTTTCATAATAGCAACTAGAAGTGCTGCAATATCTTTTGCTCCACTACCTGCTATCTTTGCTGTCACTTGAAAACCTTCTAATGACATTCTGACAATTTGTTCAGCGGCATCACTTGATGTGTTCATCTTTTACCATCTCCTTTTCTTCAAGATTTTTTATATCTTCTTTTATACTATCTTTTCGCTTTTTTATTTCTTCACATAGTTTTACTTCTTTTTTTAAAGTTGTAATATTTTTTGTTAGTTCATCTATATCTTTTCTAATATTAGTTTTAGAATTATCTTCTACTATTTTGATTTTTTTCCATAAGTCTTCTCTTAATTCTTTTAAATGACTTAACTCGGTAATTTTATTATTCATAAATGAATTAAAATTTTCTTCTGTTTCAATATTATTACAAACTAGCATTTTTGCTTGTTCACTATATAAATCTAACTTCTTTACATCATCTTTCATATATGAGGGCAAATTATATTTTTTAATATAATTAGGATAATTATTTAATATATTACAGTATCTTATATACATTGAATAAAAACTATTATATTTAGGTTTTGATAAAATAGATAAAATACTTTTTTGGGGTTTCTTATTTCTATAATAATTTTTCTTTTCAGGTAAATATAATCCCATTATTTGTTTTTTTATATTATCAATAGAATAATCATCACCAAAATATCTTTCAATTCTTATATTTCTTTTATAATCTTTTCCTCTAATACTTAATTTATTTGCTCTAACTGTAATTTCATATCCCATATTATTTAATATTCTTTTAAATTCATCATAACTACTAGAAGTTGCAATAGCTAAATCTATATCTTCTTTAGCCTTTTTATAATAGTTAGAATACTTAATTCCTCTATTTTGATAATTAATATAATTAATCCCAGATTTTGTTTTAGATTCTTTTAAATAACTTTTACCATGTTCCATACAAATAATGTCATTTAATCTTCTAAAATCAGCATAAGAATTTCTATCAGCATTGTACTTTTTGCCATCAATAAAAGATACAGAATTAATAACAAAATGATTATGAAGATGCTTAGTATTTAAATGAGTAGTAACAACAACTTGAAATCTATCTCCCCACATTTCTTTAGCAAGCTCCATTCCAATTTTATGAGCTTCATCTGGAGTAACTTCTCCCTCTTTAAAGGATTGATATGCATGCCAAGCGAGGATACCGTCTGTCTTACAAAATTTATTTTTTATTGCTACCATCTCTTTATTTGCATTTTTATGATCACAGTTAATACCAGATATGTATAATGATTCTTCAGTTTTATCTCCATTCTCTGCATAATCAATAACACTTTTTAAATCTTCAAATTTAGATAAGTCAGTTTTTTCATTATCTTCTGCATAATCAACAACTTGTCCTAAATTACTCTGTACCTTCCAAATCTTTACGACAGCTATGCATATCACCTTCTTTCAATTAAATATATTTGTTATAAATATTATTTTTTAATTTTTCCAATTCATTAAATTGTTGGTTAAGTTGTTCTTCGTAAATACTTCCAGTTGAATTTGCTATTCTTGCTAATTGATTTATATTAACTCCAATCTTGTTAATCTTATCAATTGCATCATAAAACTCTTTAGGTGGACATTCCTTAACTTGTGTTTCGTATAACAGTTTTCTTATCGTATTTGATTCACTAAGATTTAGAATAGAAGACAGATATTTTAATTGTCTGTCTTCATCATAACTAAACCAAAAATTTTTTTTAATTGTTTTTCTTCTCATCTTTTAATCTAGGCAACTCAATTCCACTATCTTTAGAAACACTTTTTACATAATATAAACATATAAAAGTTATTCCAGATAATAGTCCTATGATTAGCCCTAGTAAAAAGAATAATAACTCTACCATAAACTACCTCCATTCAATATAATCAGGGGATTGGGGATTTCCCCATAATACGAGGAAAGTCCTCTGTGGGAGGAACTTTCCAATGCTTGCTAAATAAAGAGCCAACAAAGTGGCTCTATAATTATCTTTCAAGATCAATTTTATTTTTCATATTGCTTTTAGCATTATTTCTTTCAACTAAATCGTTAAGAGGATACCATATAGATTCATATAAATCATCATAGCTTTCACATTCACTTTTCATATAATAGTTATATAATGTGTAAGCAGGATTATCTTCTTTTAATAGAGCTTTAACAGCATCTATTCTAAATCTTTCTAATGATGGATCACACATATCAACAAACTCTTGATAGTGTGCTATCTCAAACGAATTATTAAATATCTCCTCTTTAGACCTAGTTAATTGGTCTTTTTTATATTCTTCAAACTTTGTATTAACCTTATTCCAAAGTTCTTCTCTTAACTTTTCTTCACTCATATTACATCTCAGGTTCAGGTTCAGTTTTTGCTTTTGAAGATAGGAATGATACTTTATCAGCTATTATATTCATAGCAAATTTCTTTTCTCCATCTTTCTCATAGGAATCAGTTTGGATTCTTCCTTTAACTCCAACTAAATCTCCTTTTCTACAATACTCACTAGTTGTTACTGCAATATTAGACCATAAAGTTACATCAATAAAATCTGTTTCATAAACTCCTTCTTCATTTTTATAACTTCTAGGAACAGCTAAAGTTAAATTAGATAACTTTGCTCCATTTTCTGTTTCTTTAATTTCTGGATCTCTTACAATTCTTCCAACTAAAACTGTTTGATTAAGCATTTAAATCACTCTCCTTACTTTTCTTATATTCTTCTTTTTTAGCAATTAATTCTTCCATCCAATTTTTTGATGGTTCTACACTTATTGAATTTCTATTTAATAAGTTAATTAAGAATCTTGCTTCTGATGGATAAAGATTCATAGTTACTTTTCCATCTTTTACATATGAATAAGTCATAATTTTATCAAAGAATTTTTTACCATCTTTTTGACTTTCTTCATTACTTTTTTCTAATGATTCATTTGTTAGTTCTACTATTTTATTAAAGTCGTTTTCTATAAAAGTTACTCTTACTTGTCCATTCATATTATTCTTCTCCTTGAGTAAAATTAGGTAAAACTAAAATATCTCTTGCCATTAAAAAGATACCTTCTTCATCTTGATCAAATGAACCTTTAACTCTTATAATTTCATTTCCTTGTAATTCTTCTATTAAGTCTATTCTAAAGTCATCATTGAATCTAAATTCAATAATGTCCTCATTATTTTTTACTTGAAAAGATTTATTATCTAAATCCCTATCATATAAATATCCTTCAATTAATATTTCGTTTTTCATTTTATTATTCATAATTATTTTCCTTTCTTGTATTATTATTTTTTTCTTCAATTCCACATAAAAAAGCGACTAGTTTTCTACTTGCTAAAGAGTTCTTTATTCCTACAGCAATAACTAATTCGCTTCTATTGAAATTAGGTTGAGATAATAATTCTTCAACCTTTAAATTAATTATTTTATTATCGGTGTTATAACCAATATTAACCAGTTTTTCAAAGACTCTAAATCTTTCTCTGATTGTCTTTTCTTTATCCATTCTCACCACCCTTTCAATCTATATCATTTGGTATTAGTTAATTCACATATAACAACTATTTGTCTATTAGTGTTATGTCTGCAAGTAACTAATGTTAAGGTGTTAGTATTTTTATTTCTAATAATTTGTGCTTTTCCTGTTTTATCTATGTCATAAATGTTTACTACTTTATATGTATAATTTTTACCTTTATAATCTATTGTTACTACATCATCAATAGATAACTTATCTAAATTTCTAAAATAAGATACTCGTGCATTTCCAGAATGAGCTGCTAACATTACATTTCCATTTCTCTCATCTGGCATTGCAGAATTATTTAATATTTGAACATTATAATCAATGTTATTAAGATAACTATTTGGATTTACTAAACCTCTTTCTAAATTAATTTTAGGGATTTTAAGTACAGCAATATATTCTATTTTCTTTTGCTCTTTCACTTCTTCATTTTTAGGTTCTTCATCCTTTTTATCATCATTAATTATTTCTTGTTCTTGTATATAAAAATCTTTCAAAGCATCTTTTTCTTGGTTATCTAATTTCTTATTCATAGCAACATAATAAGTAATAACACTTATTCCTAAGAATAAAAGTAAAAAGCCAGTTATTCCTAACCAGCTTTCCCTATTTCTTTCTTTTTTTGTTTGCATAAACAACAGCTCCAGTACCTAATAGAATTAAAATAACACCACCAATGATAACTTCTTTTGTTTCGTTTTTATCAGTATTAGGAACTTCAATTATTTGTTCATCCTTCATAACTGACTTAACTACTTGTCCATCTTCAGTTATTTCAAAATACATTTTTTCAGTATTTAATTGATAACCTTCTGGAGCTTCTTTTTCTAAAATATAGTATTTACCATATTTTATTTTATCTATTACAATCATACCTTTATCATCAGTTCTTCCAGAGAATACTAATTCATCAGTATCAGCATTATATATTTCAATCAAGGTATTTGGTAGTGGTTGATCTGTAGAAAAATCTACTTTTGTAAATTCTAATGTACCTGTGATGTCTTCATCTTTCATAGTTGCTTTAATTACTTCACCGTTTTCTTTAACTTCAAAAGGCATCTTTTCTTCATTTAATTTGTATCCTTCAGGAGCTTCTTTTTCTACGATGTAATACATTCCTTGTGGTAATCTTTCAATAACAATTTTACCTTCAGAATCAGTTTTACCAGTAAATACTAATTCATCATTTTCAGTATAAATCTCTATTGTTGTATTAGGTAATGTCTTAGATTCTGAGAAATCTGTTTTAGTAAATTCTAATTTACCAGTTTTTAATATATTTAAAATTGCTTTTGAATAAACAATTACTGGTGTATATTGGTCTTCATAAACTAATTCAAATTCATATTTGTTTTCATCTAAAACATAATTATCTAATGTTTCAATTTCTTGAATATAATACTTTCCTAAATATAATTTATCAAAAGTAATATTACCGTTTTTGTCAGAAGTTTTTTCTGCTATTTTAGAATCTTTAGTAGCAATTATATTTCCATTCCAGATTATATCTTCTTTAGCATATAATCCAAATTTAACTCCTTTTAATGCTTCTGTTTTAAATTCAAATCCATCTTCAGTAAGAACAGCAACTTCTCCTGTTTTCTTAATTTGAACTTCACCTACAACTCTTTGATTTTCAAAATCAGTATCAAAAATAATTCCATATTCAGAATCAGTTCTTAATGTAGAATTTTCATCAATACTAAATTCGTGTGATGATTGATTCCATAAATAACCATCAATTCTTTGATCTACTTCTTCTAATTTATAAGTACCTGTATTTAATGGATATGGAGTTGTAAATTCACCATTCTCATCAGTTTCAAACTCACAATAAGTAGTTCTTTCTGGATATGTAACTGTTTGGCAGACATATTCATTTTTATCTACACTAAATATTTTGAATTTAATACCAGCTCTTTTAATAACTTCTTTTGTATCTTTATCAATTTTAACCACTCTAAGTTTTGCAGTTATTTCAGCATTAGCTAAAGTCTTTTTAACTACCTTTCCTGTTTCTTTAACTTCAATAGTCATATCTTCAATTTTTTCATGTCCTTTTGTTGAAGTTAATTGTTTTAGTGTATAAGTTCCATAAGGTAAATTAAATTTTATATTACCTTGTTCATCAGTAGTAAGATGTCTTACTTCTTCACCTTTGTTATTATAAATACCAAATTCAATACCAACTTCTGGAGTCATTTCTCCTGTTTTATCATTAGCATATACTTTTGTAAAATCATAATCTCTATTAATTACTTTTTCAAAAACTTGAATTTCAGGATATAAACTATCAGCAGTTATATCAAAATAATATTTATTTTTATCTAATTGATAACCAGTAGAAGCTTTTTCTTCTAGTACATAGAATCTACCTAAACTTGGTAAATAATCACTAGTAACTTTACCTTCAGAATCAGTTGTAATAGTACCCACTTTAGTACCATCTTCTTTATAAACTCCATATACTGCCCCTTCTAAAGTTGCTTCACCTTGAGGAATGTTTGTATAAGTGTCTTCATCAGTTTTATGAACTGTTACTTTACCACCAATAACTGTAATATTAAATCTTGTTCTAATTGGATCTATATTACCTCTCCTCATAGCATTTTGACTATCAACAGCATAATATAATCTAACAGGTTCTCCATATCTATTACCTGTTCTAGTTAAATCAAATGATAAAGTTCCAACTTGATTAGCAGTAATATTTAAACTATTACCATTTTTTGAAACATTACCACCATTAACATTCTCAATATTAAAGTTAGATACAACACCGTTAGCATCAGTAACAGTTATTGTATTTCCAATAACCATTTCGCTAGGTGTATTATCAAATCTAGGTGCTACAGTATGAGAATTTGCAAGTGCTTCAATTTCATTCATTTCAGTTCTTAAAATACTATCATCTCTACCAGAGTGAGATGCACTTGAGAAATAACTTTCAACACCAGGATCTGCATATTGCCAAATTAACATTTGAGTTGCAGCATACCATTTGTCTGCACTATGGTCGTATCCATTTTCTACATATCCATAACCATAGTAAGCAAGTCTTTCAATTTTTTTCCAGTTATCATAACTGATATTAGCAACAGCAGATAAATCTTCTGTCGTTACTTGATAAGTTGAACCAGTGATTTTTACAAAAGGTTGAACACAATAAACCCAAGCTCCATCACTTGTTCTTTCTATAAATTGGGATTGTTCCCAGAACTGACTACTACCTCTAACATGATTGTAGTGGTAAGGTCCTTGTACATATCTTCCAGCTCTTATTCCATCAGTTGCAGCATTAACATTTTTAATTCCTACTATAGAACCAATAAGAGTAATTGCTAGAAATAAAATCATTCTTATTTTCTTTTTAAACATAATAAACCTCCCTAAAATAAGATATAAAAAAAGAACTCATAAAGAGTCCTAATAATTTAATTTTTCTGTATCAAACATTACACCTAAAAATTTACCAGATGCACTTGTTATTTCTCTACAATTATATAATACTTCTCCATTTAGATATGGAGCATAGTTATCACCATAATTTAAACACTCATTCATTGAAGAAAAATCTACTCTTTCCCAACTATGCATTGGTTGATTATAATATTGATCTTCGGTCATACCCCAAGCTTCCCACGGTCCAGATTGTTTAACTGGTTCTGGTGCTTGTGGTTGTTCTACTACAACATTATTTTGTTGTGTAGATTGTTGTGTGTTATTTTGTGGTGTTTGACTAGGAGTATTATTTGTAGATGTTTCTTTACTAGAAGACTTTTGATTTTCTTTTTTTGTTTCTTGTTTCTCCTCTTTAGGAGGAACAGTTTCATCTTTTTTATCTTCTTTTTCCTTTACATCTATTTCATCAGTCTTAGCTGTAATATCCTCATTTATTTTTTCAGAAGTTTTAATAACTTCATCTGTTTTAGTTTCTTTAAAATTTGATTTATTACTTTTAAAATAAATCACCCCTGTACATATTATTAAAACTAAAAGAATAATAAGTATTGGTATAATTTTCTTTTTCAAAAGAATCACCCTTTCTAATTTGCATTATATTAAATACAAAATTAGATGCAAGTGTACGAATATACCCTAACTCATAACAATCACCTACAATCCCTTTCCATTTGTCTTATATGCTTTGAATAATATTCACAAGCTTTTAAAACAAAATCTTCAACCTTATCTCTTTCAATGTTTTTAGGAAGCACTTTATAAAGTTTATCTTCCTTAATTTTAAATTGAAGAATTTGATTAGGTTTTTCCTTATTCATAATATTATCAATAGTTTCTTCTACTAATAATCCTTTTTGACTAAGTTCTTTTAATTGTATTGATTGAGCATGACTAGGAGTAGAAAGATTAAAATCAATATATTCAGCAAGTATTTTTTGTTCATCCTTCTTTAAGTAAGATAATTCTACTGCTGGTGTTAGTGCTATAGAAGGTAATTCTTTATTTTTAATTTCAGAATTATCTACCATCTCTAATAATTCAGGAATAAGATATGTTAATCTTATATATCTTTGTATTTGCCTTGCACTTTCACCTAGTTCATCAGATAAAATATTATCACTTCTAACTACTGTGCCAACTTGGCACACCTCTGTGTCATGTTGGTTCACAGTATCTTTTCTTTGATTTTTTAGAGCTTCATATTTCATCTTATAGGCAAATGCTTTTTCAGATGGTAATAATTTTTCCCTTTGAAGATTACTATCAACCATAAAGATTGTAGCCTCATCATCAGATAGATTTTTAATAATACATTTAATTTTATCTATTCCTAATGATTTACAAGCAAACATTCTTCTATGTCCTGATAACATTTCATATCTACCATCATCTTTTTGTCGTATTATAACAGGAGATAAAACTCCACTTGTTTTAATACTTTCCTTTAAAGATTTCATATCATCATTATCTAAAACTTTGAAAGGATGATCTTTAAAATTATCAATTAATGAAATATCAATTTCCTCAATTTTTTCTTTAGCAGCATCATCTCTTTGTTCTTGTGTTGTAAAGAAATCATCGAACTTGAACGGCATTGGTATCTCTTGCTTTTTCTTCTCGTTCATAATTTATGACCTCCTTTGCAAAATTCTTATAGCTTTCTGCTATCTTACTATTTTTATCATAAGATAAAATACTTTCTCCAACTCTTGTTGTTTCTGCTATCTTTACTGCTCTTGGTATAGTAGAATCAAATAGTTTAAATACAGTACCATAAGTTTCTCTTAATTCTTTACTAATATCTTTAGCTAGATTAGTTCTACCATCAACCATAGTTAAGAGAATACCACCTACTTTTAAATTAGGATTAATATATTTTCTTACTTGTAGAATAGATGTCATTAAATGACTCATACCTTTAGCAGCCAAAAATTCAGATTGTACTGGAATAATAACTTTATCTGCACAAGCTAAAGCATTTGTAGTTAAAAGAGCCAAACTAGGCATACAATCAATTAAAATGTAATCATAATCTTTTTTAAGAGGTGCTATTGTATTTCTCATAATATATTCTCTACACATAGCTTGATAAAGATTAGCATCTGTTGCAGATAACTCCAAATTAGATGGAATAAGATCTACACCTTCATCGTGTTTAAGAATAGCTTTTCTAGGTTCAACTTCTTCATCTTTAATAGATTGATTCATTAAAGTAGAAATAGTTGTAGGTATTCTATCAGCATTATGCCAACCCATATAAGTTGTTAAATCACCTTGAGGATCTGCATCAATGAGTAAAACTTTTTTACCTTCCTGAGCAAGTGCTACCCCTAAATTAAATGTAGTAGTAGTTTTTCCAACTCCACCTTTTTGATTTGCTATAGCAATAACTTCACATTTCGGCACTTTCTTCACCTCCCTTCTCTATCTATAAACTTATAGTCATCCCAAAAAGAACTATTATCATCATCTGGATATAATTCTTCGTTATAACTATTAAGTTTTCTAAAATTAGATTCGATAGAGGTTTTTAAGTACCCAAATTTATTTGAAATATCTTTTCCTTCCTCATCGATAAAACTTCTAGACATTACTCTAGGAACAATGTAATGAATTGCCGAGTAAATATCTGTATATGAATTTCCATTATTAACATACTTATCAAATAAGCTGTCATATAAAAGTATTTGTTCATCATCTTCTTTTATATAACCTGTTCTAATTAATTCATTTATTAAGGTCTTGTGCTTTAAAGCAATACCTTTTTGAGATTTATCTATATTATCTATATTGTCATTTTTATTATTAATATTAGATTCTTTAATATTAGATTGGTTATAGTTTTCCTCGTTTGGTTCATCCAGGTATGGATTTTCCCTATCTGGTTTAATTCCCATTTTTAAGTCCTTTTCAAAGGGATTCTCAAAAATAAGGTAATTGTACCTAAAAGTACCTTTTTCAGTCCTTAGCTTTTGAATTTCGATGTAATTATGGCATTTTAATTCATTCAATGTACTTCTAATTGTATCTGTACTTTCTTTACATATTGCAACTAACCCAGCTAATGAATAATCCCAGTCATCAGGTAAACTCAACATTTTACTCATTAATCCTGCTGCTTTTAAAGATAAATTCTTATCTTTTAAGTGATAATTACTCATAACTGTAAAATCACCATTTTTAAAAACTTTAAATTCTCTCATAGACTCTCCTTTCTATAAGAAACAAAAAAAGATGAAATTAATCATCTTATTCAATAACTAGGTAAGCATTAAATCTAACAACTTGATGCACATAATTTAGCCTTTTCTTCGGATTTGTATCAAAGGTTTTCCTCTTAAATTCCCTGCTAATTCGGTATTTTTGCGATTTTGTCATTTGAGCCTGGCTTGTCCGTCAATAACACCAATAATAAAAGTTATACCAGCAAATATCGCAAGTCCAAAAGAAATACCTCCTCCACCACTTACTTCATTTAATTCATTAACACTTAATTCTCTCATATAAACATCTCCTTTACCTTATTAAAAATAGTAGTTCTTTCTAAAAAATTTAATTTAATGACATTATTAACTATTCTCTTATCTAAAGATAAATCAAAATCCAATAAAACAGACCTTAAAGAACCATCATCAGTAAGAACATATTCATCAGAAATACTATTAATAGAATAATCAATAACTTGTCCGTCCACTACCAATTTAGTTTTCTGTAAGTGTTGAATGCCATTATCACTAATAAACATATTAACATAATACCTATCCCCCTTTACAACAAATCCATTATAACTAGTACTAAAATCAAACTTATAAAAAACACTAAATAATATAAATACTATAAATAAAATAATCAAAACAATAGAACAGATATTAATTGACATATTTCTATACCTATCAAAAAATAAACAATTATTAACCTTCTTCACAGAAAACCTCACCATTCTCCACCTTAATAAATTTATCAAATAAATCCAAGTTTTCCATCCTATGACTTATAATAATAAAAGTTTTATCCTTGAACTCATTAAAAATATTAATTAATATTTTTCTCTCAAGAGAAACATCAACTTGACTTAACCCTTCATCAATTAAAATAATTTGTGCTTGCCCCAAAAGAGCCCTTGCCAAAACAATACGTTGTCTCTGTCCCCCTGATAAATTAAAACCATTCTCTTCAACCATCATATTTAAACCTAAATCATTATCAAGTATTTCATTAAACTCTAGTAACCTAGTCATAGATAAAATTCTATCATTATCACAACACTTAAACCTCAAATTATTAATTAATGTATCATTAAACAATACCTCATTCTGTGAAACATAAGTAATATTTTTACGAAGTGATTTAACCTTATAATCATTAATATCAATATTATCAATAAAAATCATCCCACGATCAACAGAATAATATCCCATCAATAACTTTAATAAAGTACTTTTACCACTACCGCTTGTCCCATAAATCATCACTTTTTCACCCTTATTAATAGATACATTAACACCCTTAAGAATATCTTTTCTATTATCAAAAGTAAAACTCAAATTCTTAAAACAAATATTGCCATCCTTAAAATTTATTATTCCTTTATCACTATAATTTTCATATAAACTTAAAACCCTAGTAATAGACTCCTTACTTTCTTTAACATTAAAATCCATATCAATAATATTACGAATAGGCTCCAAAAAATAAACCATCATACTACTGTAAGTAATTAAATAACCAATACTAAATTTACTATCAAATACTAATATTGAACCAATAAACAATATAAAAATATTACCAATTTCATTTATTAGATCTTTCATAAAAGCCTGATTATTAACATGATTATTTAATTTAAACATACCATTTAAAAAAGAAATATATATATTATTAAACCTATCAATCACACGAGATTCAATATTTAAACCTTTAACAGTCTCAAAACCATTAATAGCCTCATACATATAAGAATTAACCCTTTCCTTATAATTCTTAACTTTACTAATATAAAAATCAAATACTCTACTATATATAATAGTTAAGAATAAATAAAGAACAAATGGTATCAAAGTAATAAGAAATAAGCGAAAATTAATTTTAATCAAAAATATAATAGAAATAATAATTAAAGGAAAATCAATAAATAATAAAACACAAACTTTACTTATAAAATCACGAGATACACTTAAATCATTAATTTTAGAAACAATTTCACCAGTAGAGCGATTATGATAATAACAATATGGAAGTGATATAATACGCTTAAAAGCATCCAAAACAAGAGAAAAATCTAATCTACTGTTAATAATAATTAAAAACTTACTTCTCAAATAATTAATAACTAATTTTGTTAAAGATAACAAAAGAAAAATAATACAAATAATTCTTAAATAATTCCTAGAAATATCTATTCCTTCAATAATAAACTTAAAATAAAATGATGATACTAATTTAAGTAAAATAGAAAATAAAGAAAGAAAGAATAATATAATCAAATTACTTTTATTATTTACTATATTTTTAGAAATAAAACTTGAAATACTAATACTCTTATAAATAGGAACATTTCTTACAGGATACATAACTATTAATACGCCACTCCAAATAGAAATAAAATCATTAAAACTTATTTTTCTAATTCCTCTAGCAGGATCAGCAATAATAATATACTCCTTAAGAAAATTAATTTCATAAATAACTACATAATGCTTAATATTATCAATAACAACATGACTTATACATGGAAATACAATAGACTTTAAATCATCAATTCCACATTTGACACCCTTAGAATAAAAACCTAACTCTTGAAAAGTTCGAATTATATTATAAGCACTAGTACCACTCTTGTTAGTATGGGTTAAGTCCCTTAAACGTTCAATTGAAACATTGCCTTTATAATATTTTATAATCATAAGCATACTAGCACATCCGCAATCCTTAAATCCCTCTTGCTTAATAAATGGATATTTTTTTAACACTTCTATCACCTCCTATAAAAATAATACGTTGCCAGAAAAAAAATTCCTTAAAAAAACATAAAAAAAAAGAAATTTTTTAAAATTTCCTATAAATATTTACCTTTTTACTACCATATTTCTTACTCTTAACAAGTTCTAAACAAAAATTATCCAATACCTCATCCTCAAATTCACATATAACCAAACCATTATCATTTAAAAGATTATCATCATAAATAAAACTCAAAATATCTGAAATCAAATTTAATTTATAAGGAGGATCTAAAAAAATTAAATCAAACTTAACACGACCTACAAAACTCTTTAAAGCATCCTTATAATCACACTTAATTAAATTACTTCCAGCTATATCTTTCAAATTATTTTTCAAAATATCAAATATTTCATTATTTTTTTCAACAAAATAACACTCTTTAGCGCCATTACTTAAAGCTTCTATTCCTAAAGAACCGCTACCCGCAAATAAATCTAAACAAACACTATTTTTAATATTATTTTGAATCATCGCAAACATAGATTCCTTAACCCTATCCATAGTAGGACGAGTACCAGAAATATTAAAGCCCATTATATTTTTTCCTTTATATTTTCCACTAATAACTCTCATAAATTCACCTAAATATATTTTAGCACATTTACTTTAATGATGAAACAATATTTTGAACCAATTCAATAGTACTTAAAGCCTTAGAAATTTTATCACTGGTCCTTAACTTATAATCCTCCCTAACCTTTTCCTCAAAAGCACCAAACATAGAAGGATCCCTATTAAGAATCTTATACCAATAAGAATGATCTCTAATATACTGTAAATATCTAGGATTATTTTTTATTCTAAACTGAATATCTAAAATCAATCTTCAAAATGCTTATATAATGGCCTAGGTTTATACTCCTCTTTAGTAACGCCACCATCTTTATCAGCTAAATCCTGAAATACACCAAGTACCCTTTGAATAGAAGAAATACCATTTTGAATACCATCAACATCAATTGACTTTAACCAGGAAAATAAGTCAACAGAAGCAGCAGACCCAACACCTAAATACTCCTTCCAAACATTATCATCATTACCATATAAACTAAAAATCTCGTAAAAATCCTGCCATGTCTTTTTTCCACTTTTAACATAACTGATTAAATTAGGATTACTTTTTACAAACTCCTTAAACTCATCCTTACCCATAGTATCACCTATACTATTATATGATTAAATATAATTAAATTTCATAGAAATAAAAATTAAAAATAAACCAATAATAAAAAAGAAAACTGAATATAAAATATTAGACCTAAAACTTAAATTCCTAGGAGTGGGGATTTTTTTGTTATACAAAACAAACTCGAAAATATCATCATCAACAACACTTATATCATAAGAACTGCTCAGTCCATCACTATAACTATCAATAATAAAAGGTCGCTCAATTAACTTATAAGACCCAACTGGAATATTAGAAACATGAATACTATCATCCTGAACCCAACTATCAACTATATTACCAGATGAATCATATAATAAAAAATCACAATCAGAAACAAACTCATTAGTATCAATATCTTTCTTAGAAATATAAACAACACCCATTGCCTTAACATCAATAAAAAAGAAAAATAAAAATAGAAAAAATATTTTTTTCATAAAACCACCATTATTATTATGAAAAAAAATTATTAAAATAAACAAAAAAAGCATTTATTCAATGCTTTCATATGGCTCTTGACCAACCTGCTCCGCAACATAAACAGTTTGACTAGACTCATCATCCTTAGTACATGTAATAAGCATTAATGTAGTCTTATTATATGGTCTATATACATTTATAGTACCTGTTTTAGGTTGCTTATAAATATAAGTAATTTTATAAGTATACTTTATATTATTATAATAAATATATGCATAAGATCCAGCAGATAATTTATATAAATTTCTAAAGAAACTTAAATATCCATTACCTGAATGAGCAGCTAAAACAAAATTACCACCTGATACATCTGGGTAATCAGAAGGAGATAAAATAGAAACATTACGACTAACAGTATTATACCTTGAACCTAATGCATAAATACCTTTCTTTAAATCAATTTCAGGAATCTCTAAAACTGCTATATAACTTTCAGTTATTACTTCAGGCTCTGGTTCAGGTTGTGGATCAACCGTTGGCCCTGGTTCAGGCGTTGGCTCTGGTTCAGGAACATCAGGTTCGCCTGTAATCTGATTAAAATACAACTGCATATTTATATATTCAAATAAAGAATTTCTCTTATCCAATAAATACTGCGAAGAAAAAATTAAAAGTCCACACATTATAAACAATGTACCCAAAGCAATAATTTGAGCACGACTTAAGCGCATACTATCACCTCTACTTTATCAAAAGAAAAAAGATTAATCAAAATCAATTACTTCAACATCATCATTTTTTCTTTCAATAGGCTTACTAGGTATATCTAAAAATTTAAAATTACTAAATATATCATCTACACTAGGATTAACCTTATTACTTATATTATTATCAATATAATTATTTGAATTATTAACTGAACTGTTATCAATACTATCATTCGAAATATTATTAATATAACTATTATTAATATTAGTATCTACATCACTATAATTATAACTATTCATATTATCAGTTAAACTACTATAGGAATTATCAATATTATTATAACTATCTTTAACATCTACTTTTTCATTATATAAATTATTATTAATATAACTATCTTTAACATCTAATTTTTCATTAGCTGAATTATCAGAAATAGTATTAACTTCATTATAAATAGTACTATCATCATCAAAATCAATACTTTCAATATCACCTAAATCATCAGTATTACTAAAATTATTAGAACTCATAACTGAATCAGTATGAAAAGAATTATTTTGTATAGGTTGATAATTAGATATATCCTGAACAGGTTGAAAACTTACTGCTTCAGGAACTAAAGCATCAACAATATTATTATTAAAACTATTATTAACATTTGGAACATATTCATTATTAGAAACAACAGTACCTGGTTCATTATAATCATTTATATATTCATCAAAATCATCTTGTTCTTCACTCTTTTTAACTTTAAAAATCTTATCAGCTTTCTTTAAATAAAGAATAACAAGTAATAAAACAATCCATATTACAAATACACCCATACCTAATTCTAATAAAGTCATTGTTTGTTCATTAGAATATAATCCAGTATTCGTAGATAAATCAATTTTATTAGACTCAATAACATAAATAAAAACAACAAATAACATCTGAATTATAGTAAAAAATACAATATTTAATATCTTAATAAACCTAGATTTATGTTTACCACTTAAAGTAATAATCATTATTATAAAAGAAATAATCATTATAGCGACATAAATGGGAATAATAGGAAAATATATATTAGCCATAAACAAAGTTAAAAATGAATCAATACTAGTTAAAAAATAACTACCATACTTAATTATTGAAAAACCAATAACCAATACATATATACCAATAAAAATATACTTAACAAGTTTTTTATTTAATTTAGCAGAAAAAAATAACATAATCATTAAAAATAAAGAAAATGCAAAAATACCTATAATAATAGGAGAAGAAAACAATAACCTAAATAACACCTGAATTTTATCAAAAAAAGTTAATTGATTCATACAATTCCTCACACTTCTAATAATATTTAATAACTATATATTACTATACACTATTATAGTAAAAATATTAAAAATAGTCAAATTTTTTTTCCAAGCAAAAAAGCATTAATCATTTAATGCTTTTCTTCTATAAATCTTAATTGTTTCATAACCAGCGAATACCATCAATCCACCAATTGCGAATAAATTAAGTGTACTTATACCTGTATTTGGAGCATTCATTACTTCAATATAAGCATCTATTTCAAGTTCAGAAACTTCATTACTTACAGTAAATTTATACTCATTAACCAATTCACCATCAATAATCATTCCATCTTGGAATCCTTCAGGTTTTTGAGTTTCAACAAGGATATATTCACCAGCAGGCATTCCTACAATCAACCAATCCTCATCAGCTTTTGATTCCCAAACTAATTCATTACCATTGTAATCTTTAGCTATAGATCTGTCAGACGCATTTAAAATTTCAAATTTAGCACCTGCTAATCTCTCGCCAGTAACTTGATCTTTCTTAGAAATTAAAACTTTTATAGGTTCATTTTTAAACTCAATTTGATTTATAGAACCATCATCTTTAACAGTAAACATAACAGAATTAGTCATTTTATATCCAACAGGTGCAATCGTTTCAATCAAATAATAATTACCTGCTTCTAATGCATCTATTTGCTTACCTGTACCAGCTTCAGAATCCCATTCAACAACAGGAGAACAATTATTACCATTTCCTGTCTCAGTCAATGCATATTCATAATTTGATTCTGTACAAATCATTAAATGTGCACCTGCAATTTCTTCACCGGTTACAGCAGAAGTTTTTGAAATATATGTTGGTATAGCTTTATTAGGCATAACTGCTGTTAATTCTTCAGGAGAACCGATTGTATCACCAGTTTCATGATCATACATTTGAACAGTTTTACCATCATCTAATAATTTAAAATCTAATTTACCTTCAAACTTAATATATGCTTTAGGTGAAGATGTTTCAGATAATGTATACATTACACCTTTTTCAATACCAGCAAATTCATGTGGTTCATCGGTAGAAACCCAATAATCTGAATAAACACTATTTCCATCAGGTCCTTTTATACATTCACCAGTTGGACTTTCAGTATCTCTACGACATATAGTTAATGTAGCACCTGGAACTTCATGCCCATCAGCAACATCAATTTTTCTTATGTTAATATATCTTAGATTTCTAAAATCATATTGAACAACATTTTTACCATTTATTTGAACTTGTTCTACATTTCCAGCAGGTCCATTTTCACCTTCATATCTACCAAAAGAACCTCTTTTTGGACCATACATAACATATTCCTTATCATCAAGTAAGAAACCAGCTGGAACAGCAATTTCCTTTGCAATCAATTTAACTGCTTCATCATTAACTGAACCTTTTAAATCTAACAAACTGAAAACTCCGTCATTACTATTATTTGCTATTTCATCAAGTAAAATATTTTGACCACTTATAGAAGCACAATGTTCATCATCACGAACAGTTATATACCCATTCGAATCAGTTTTACCACACACAAACTTGTTATAATTATCACCATAAGGTCTAACAAATAATGTAATACCTGCAAGAGTCTCGCCTGAAGTTGAAATCTTTCTCAAAGCAATATTAGCTTCATCATCACGCATTCTTACAACATCTACTTCTTCTCCCCCACTTGTAAGTTTTCCAGTATTACTAACTGTAAAATTTACATTTTCACTAAAAGCATATCCATGAGGATTTAATACTTCTTTTATATAATATTCTCCCTCAGTCAATTTAATTGTTCTAGGTCCATCACTAGAAGTAGACCAATAATCCATTAGCATACCATCAGTAGAATAAACAGCAAGCCAAGCACCACCAATATAATGTCCATCATTATCAACTTTAGCAAAAGGAACATCAAACTCGCGATCTGGAGTACTTCCCTTTACAGAAAAACTTGCAGAATCAGGAGTAATATTTTCATGTGTCAAAAAGAATAATTTTTGTAAAGAATTGGCATTAGGAGAAATACCATAGAACATAGCAATATCATACTTAAAAGTAGATGGAAGCGTTTCATTAACTGTAAAAGTAGCAGTATGTTCACTTGCAGGAGCAGTATCATCTACATCAATAACAATTTTAAATTGTTCATCAGGTCCAAACTCTTTATAATCGCCATAATCTTCATCTAATTCACCTGATTCAGTGACACCATATATAGATGCATTTTCACCAGTAACTTGAACATTATAACCATTAGAACTATCAACACTAAATATAGAATCAGATACTAATACTATATTACCATCAATAGTAGTTTCAGTCATAGTATTACCTTGTGTAGATTTAATATTTACTTTTGTCTCTTCAAAATTTCCACTATAATTTTTTCTAGTATTTGCGGCATTTATCAATCTTCTATAAATAGCACTATATTTTCCTAAACCATATGTGCCATTATATAATTTGTTATGAAAATTATAAGTAAAAACAGAAGTTGTTCCACCAGCACCATATCTTGTATACCATAATGCAGCTTGAGTTATATAAAATGCTTCTTCATCAGTTAATTGAGCATTATTTGGATTATCCCAATAATGTAGATTATATCTTAAAACTCCATTAGTATCAATATAACCAGATTCAAGTAAAACATTTATCATTCTAATTTTTAAATCCTCAGATATGCCTTGATTATAAGTTGTAAGCTCTAATCCAGGATTTGGAGCATCCCATGGTGCATCAAAACAGTATGCATATCTAATTCCACCACCATTATATGAAACATTAAATTTTGCATATATAGCTGTACTATTATTCCAAATACTAGGATTATAATCAGAGTTAAATTGAACACTTTGAACTCTAATATAGTCTGCCTTAACTAATTCACCCCCAATTCCAAACATAAAAAGTGAAATAATTACATAGCATAATAATTTCTTTAAACTAGTAAACTTACCTTTCATATATTCCCTCCTTATTATTATACTGTAATAATGATATCACAAAAATTAAGACAAGTCTACAACTTTTAAAAAAATCAAAAAAAAAGAAAAGAGTTTTACACTCTTCTCTTACATTTCTTCTTTTCTACGAGCAAAAGTAATTGTACCTAAACCAGCTAAAATTACCATGCTACCAGCAACATAAGTGCTAGAAATATTCATACCAGTAACTGGTACATTAGTTAAAACTTCGTTATAAACATCAATCTTTAAAAGCATGTTATCTTTAACTTCAAATTTATATGCAGTAGTTAACATTCCATCAACTATCATACCTTCTTGATATCCTTCTGCAGGAAGAGTTTCAATTAATGTATATTCTCCAACAGCAAGTTTTTCAATATAGTGTGGTTCATCTCCTGAAATCCATTCTTCAACTACAACACCATTCTTATCTAAGATTTGTAAATGAGCTCCTTCAATTTCCTCTCCAGTTGTAAAATCTTTCTTAGAAATCATTACTTTAGTTACATCATTCTCAAATACAACTGTTTGAATACCTGTTTCAGCTTTTACTGAGAATAAAACTTCATTAGAAACTGCAACATATCCTTCTGGTGAGAAAGTTTCAACTAACTTATAATCACCAACTGGTAACATTTCAATATAGTGTGGCTCATTAGTAGAAGTCCACTCTAATATTTGACCATTTTGATATACAGGAGTTCCATCAGTATTTAAAATTTGTAATTTAGCACCTGGTAACTCTTGTTGATTAGTTATATCAACCTTAGAAATCTTAACCTTAGTTACATCATTTTTAATCTTTAATATATCATCTTGAGACATAACCTTACATGAAGATATATCAACACCAGATCCATTACCATCTACTGATTGACAATCCATAGTTACAACTTTACCTTCATCATTAATAATAAACTTAATTGATGTAGAAAGCTTAACATATCCTTCTGGAGCTAAATCCTCAACGATTTCATAAACTTCATTAATATTTAATCCAGAAATCTTATGAGATTCCTTACCCGAAGTCCATTTTTCAACTAAATTACCATCTTTGTCAAATAATTTCATATCAGCACCTGGAATTTCTTCTTGTCCAGTTGCATCTGTTTTACTTACCTCTAAATAAGCTTTATCAACAATTACTACTGTATCTTTTTGTAAATCACCATTTAATTTACCATCTTTAACAGTAATTATTTTTGGTTCGCTTATTTCATAACCATGTGGTGCACTAACTTCTTTAATAATGTAACTTCCATCATTAATAGAACCAAAATCAACACCAATAGTTAATTCTTTAGTAGTACCATCAGTAGTCCATTTGAAATTACAATTAGATTCTTCCTTAGTCTCAGTATTATAATCACAAATAACTATTTCAGCACCCTTAATATCCTTTTTATTCTCATTAACTTTTCTAATCTTAATTGTTGGAAGTTCATTAACAATAGTAAATGTTTTGTTTTCTACAACATTATTATTAGAATCTTTAACATTACCTTCTTCATCAATTTCAAAATTAATTACTTCATCATTTAATATATATCCTTTTGGAGCACTAATCTCTTTTAAAGAATACTTACCAGGTTTTAAAGAAACTGTAATATAATCATTAGTAGAATCATAAGTACCAACTAATGAATCATCTAAAGAAACAGCTCCTGCATACATAATGCAATCTTCACCTGTACAATTTGGACCATAAGCATATTCATTCTTATAAATTCCTAATTTAGCACCAGAAATTAATTTACCTTCTTTATTTACTTTAGCAATCTTAACATCAGTTCTTACAGTAACAGTATTAAAATCACCACTTACTGTATAAGTATCAGATAACTTTTCTTTTTCAGTAAATAATAAAGCTAATCTTTGTAAACCAGCATGATTTAAATTTCTATATGCTTGTAATTGATATCCAGTAATATAACTATCGTTAGTAGTTACTGTAAATTTAGCACTAACAGAACCATTTGAATTATCCTCTATTGGAATAATAATTCTAAATGTGTCATTAACACTATAACTAGCACTAGCCTTACCAGTATTATTACCATTAGCATCAGCTAAATATCCACCAGCTACTGCAACAGTATAATTACCTGGAGCATCAATAACAAATTCTGAATCTGATAATAAATACTTTTGACCATCAATTGTTACTTCATGCATAGAATCAGTTAATCCATTAGTAGCACCTACACTAATAGAAACATTTTCTTTAGTAAAATCTCTACCATTATTTGCTTCATCAATAGCAGCTAATAATTTGTTATATGCAGGACCATAATATGAACTACCACTCAAATAATCATGGAAATTCTTAGTTAATGGAGCAATACCATATCCACCAAACTCAGCATACCATAAAGCAGCTTGTGTTACATAAAATGCATCAGTTTCTCCTAATCCTAAACTATTCGCAAAATTTGGATCACCTGATGTACGAATAACAGCTACCATTCTATTGATTTGAGCATAACTAAATGCATCTTCAACATTAAACTTTGTGAATAATAAGCCATTATCTTTTGGAGCATCCTTATCTGGATCTAAACAGTATCCATGTGTTCCACCACTTGGTTCTACAGTAAATATACCATAGTGACCATACTCATTCCCTATAAGTTTGTAACCAGTTGTTCTAACTTCTTCAGGAATTTCAATAGCGTTAACCTTATTAGAAACGCCTAAGAACATAACAGTCATTATAAGTAAACTTAAAAACAACTTAAATGTCTTTTTCATAGTACAAAACCTCCCCTTTTGTCAATAAACCCCACATTTAATTGACATTGGTTCAATATTCTATTACAAAACAATACATTTGTCAACTTTTTTTTATATTATAATAAAAAAGTGTAATATAAATTACACTCTTATCCTATCTTAAAATCATCCAAGAAATCATCTATCGTAAGTATTTGTTCATCAATCTCATCTAATTTTATATCCAAAGTCTCTATTTCTTCCTCATTATCCACAACTTTCTTATCAATAATTTCAGAATCAATCAAAGAAATTTCTTCAAATACATCATTAATTTCACCTTTAACAATACTACTTCCAGTAGAATATCTATCCATAATAGGTAAACTAGTAGACTTCAAACTATCAAAATCATTACCAACCTTGATTGTAAAATCACACTTATCACATACAAAAGTTTTTAAAATTCTATATGGATTAGTCTTAACATCACGAATCAATTGAATACCCTTACGACCTCTACTAGTACGTTCAAACTCAGACATTCTAACACGTTTACCAGTACTCTTCTCAGTAATAACACAAACAAAATCATTATCACCACTAAATATATTAGCACTAACAACATGATCATTCTTAAGTCCTATTCCCTTAACACCAGCACTCTTAACACCAGTAATACCTACTTCATCTAATAAATACCTTAAACCAATACCATTATAAGTAGAAATAAATATTTCATTACCAGATAAATCACTAACACTTACAACTAAATCATCATCTTTAAGTTTAAATGCAGTCATAGCCTTAGAATAACGACTAACCTTAAAATCACTTATATTAGTACGCTTAATCATACCATTCTTAGAAACCATAGTAATAACCTTACTACTTTCAAAATCATAAACAGGAATACTCTTTATAATATTTTCATTAGGCTCTAACTTAATAATATTGCTAATATGCTTACCTAATTCCTTCCACTTACAATCTGGTATCTCATAAACAGGTAAATACAAATAATTACCTAAATCAGTAAACAATAAAATAGTATTCAATGTATTAATCTTATAAAGACCAAGTACATAATCACCATCTTTAACTAAAGTTTTTTCTTTCTCATCATAACTACGTAATGAAACACGCTTAACATATCCATCATGAGTAACAACAACAATACAATCCTCTTTTGGAAGCATTGCTTCAGTATCAATCTTAATTTCAGTAACCTCATCAACAATCTCCGTTAATCTTGGAGTAGCATAATTCTTCTTAATAGCACGTAACTCATCCTTCATAACAGATTTCAACTTATCTTCATTACCTAAAATTTCTTCTAATTCAGCAATCAATAATAATAAATTAGCATGTTTTTCCTCTAATTCAGTAACATCAGTATTAGTTAATTTATAAAGTTGTAAAGTAACAATAGCCTCTGCTTGAGCAACAGTAAAATCAAACTCTTTAACTAAATTATCCTTAGCATCACTCTTATTTTTACTAGCGCGTATACAATGAATTACCTCATCTAATATAGATAAAGCCTTAATCAAACCTTCAACAATATGCATTTCCTTACGAGCAGTAGCTAAATCAAACTCACTACGCTTAACAACAACTTCCCTCTTATGAGCGATATAAGCATCAATAATAGGAATAATACCTAAAGTCATTGGTCTTCTATCAACAATAGAAACCATATTATAATTAAAACTTACCTGTAATTCAGTATTCTTAAGCAAATAATTAATAATTAAATCACGATTAGCATCCTTCTTCAAATCGATAACAATTCTTACACTCTCTTCACGGTCAGATTCATCCCTAACCTCAGCAATACCTTCGATCTTCTTATCAATTCTAATAGAATCAATCTTATTTACAAGCATAGCTTTATTAACTTCAAAAGGAATCTCATGAATAATAATTTGTTCACGACCCTTTTCTTTAACAACCTCATACTTACACTTAACAATTACCTTACCACGACCAGTAGTAAAAGCATCAATAATGCCTTTCTTACCTTCAACAACACCACCAGTAGGAAAATCAGGACCCTTAACAATCTCTAAAATTGTATCAAGCCTACAATTAGGGCTATCAATACGCTTAATAGTCGCATCAACAATCTCACCCAAATTATGAGGCGGAATACAAGTCGCATAACCTGCAGAAATACCATTCGCACCATTAACAAGTAAATTTGGAAATTGAGCAGGTAAAACAGTAGGCTCTAAAAATCTATCATCAAAGTTAGGAGCCCATGGAATAGTTTCCTTATCTAAATCACGAATTAATTCACGACTTATAGGAGCAAGTCTAGCTTCAGTATAACGATAAGCAGCAGCCCCGTCCCCATCCATGGAACCATTATTACCATGAATAGAAACTAAAATAGTATTTTGTTTCCACCATTGACTCATACGAACCATCGCATCATAAACAGAAGAATCACCATGTGGGTGGAACTTACCTAATACATCTCCAACAGTAGCCGCACACTTTATAAAAGGCTTATCCCAAGTATTTCCAGCTTTATACATTGCATATAAAATTCTTCTTTGAACAGGCTTTAAACCATCCCTTACATCAGGAATCGCACGGTCTTGAATAATCTCCTTAGCATAATTACCAAACCTGTCACCCATTATATCTTCTAACGCATAATCATGAATTCTTTTTAATACATCTTCCATAATTACCCCCTATAATCATCTTCCATTGTAAATATAACATTCTCATTAATCCATTCCTTACGAGGCTCAACCTTATCACCCATTAAAACTCTAACACGTTTTTCAGCTAATACTGCATCAGTAATATTAACACGAATTAAACTACGAGTAGCAGGATCCATTGTTGTTTCCCATAATTGAGTAGCGTCCATTTCACCAAGACCTTTATAACGTTGAATAGTATATTTACCATTGATTTCATTTTTCAAACTATTCAATTCTTCATCACTATAAGCATAAACATGTTTCTTACCATACTCTAACTTATATAAAGGAGGTAAAGCAATAAACAATTTACCCTTTTCAATTAAACCTCTCATATAATAATAGAAGAATGTTAATAATAAAATTTGAATATGAGCACCATCTACATCGGCATCAGTCATAATAATTACTTTATCATAATTAGACTCATCAACATTAAAGTCACTTCCAACACCAGCACCTATAGTATGAATCATAGTATTAATTTCTTCATTCTTAAGAATTTCCTCCATAGAAGCCTTAGCAGTATTAATAACCTTACCACGTAAAGGTAGAATAGCTTGGAACTTTCTATCTCTTCCACCCTTCGCACTACCACCGGCAGAATCTCCCTCGACTAAGAATAACTCATTTATCTTAGGATTCTTAGCTTGAGCTGGAGCTAACTTACCAGATAAATTCTTCTCTATCTTATTTTTATTCTTACCATTACGAGCCTCATCACGAGCCTTACGAGCAGCCTCACGAACAGACTTACTCTTAATCATCTTATCCATAATAATAGACGCAACAGCCTTATTCTCCTCTAAGAAATACTGTAACTGTTCACTAATAACACTATCAACAGCAGTTCTAGCTTGAGGAGTACCTAACTTACCCTTAGTTTGACCTTCAAATTGTAATAAATTCTCAGGAATTTGTAAATTTATAATAGCAGTTAACCCCTCACGAGTATCACTACCCTCTAAATTCTTATCTTTTGCTTTAATGTAACCATTACTTTTCGCATAATCATTAAATACTTTAGTTAAAGCGCTCTTAAATCCAACCTCATGCGAACCACCATCATTAGTCTTAACATTATTAACAAAAGAAACAATATTTTCAGAATAAGTATCAGTATACTGCATTGATACTTCTATATTTATTCCATCACGATTACCCTTAAAATTAACAATATCATGTAATGGTTTCTTATCATTATTTAAATACTCAACAAAACTATCTAATCCCTTTTCATAATGGAAAGTTTCACTTCTACCATCTCTTAAATCCTCAACTATAACAGTTAAACCATTTAATAAGAAAGCACACTCCTGCATTCTTTCAACAATAGTTGTATATGAAAAATTAGTTACAGAAAAAATTTCAGGATCCGGCATAAATCTAACTTTAGTACCAGTCTTACTAGTCTTCTCTAATTTAGTAAGAGGTGTATTTAAAGAACCACCATCTTTAAAACTAATATAATGCTCATACCCATCACGCTTAATATAAACTTCCATCCATTTACTTAAAGCATTAACAACACTCGCACCTACACCATGTAAACCACCAGAAACTTTATATCCGCCACTTTCAAACTTACCACCTGCATGTAATACTGTATAAATAACTTCAGGAGTAGACATACCACTAGAGTGCATTCCAACAGGAACACCACGTCCCTCATCCTCAACAGTAATACTACCATCTTTATTAATAGATATTTTTATTTTCTTACCAAAACCATTTATTACCTCGTCAATACCATTATCAACAATTTCCCATACTAAATGATGAAGGCCTCTCTTATCAGTAGAACCAATATACATACCAGGTCTTTTTCTAACAGCCTCAAGTCCTTCCAATATTTTAATCGAATCTTCATTGTATTTTGTAGTCATACCATCACCATAATAAATATTAACAAATTTAAATAAATAAATCAAGAAAACTAAAAAATTTAAAAGAAAAAAAGTAGATAAATCTACTCAAGTACTTTCTGTAATTCTTTTAAACTTTTCTCTGGTGTTGGCAATTTTTCTGGAACAATTCCACCATTCTTTATAATAACATCTCTTATATTTTTACCAATAGCATAATGCGCAACATTAGCACTACCCTCACCTTGTATATTATCATTCCTAATTTTTTGTTCAGTCTGAGATATTCTAAAAAGATTAGCAATCAATTCATCACTACACATATTATCTAATATATCTTCCCTATATCTTAAACCTTTTCTCTTAGCAATATCATCTGCAGTTTCACCATTATATAATCCCTTGTATCCAAAATTATGAAACTTATCAAAATTCTTAACTCCAGCCTTTTTAGCAGTTTGATTTAAAGAATAATTACCTTTTTTAGTCAAATTCCTTTGATAAAATCTCTTTTCATCCTCCGTTAATAAATCATAAGACTTTTCCATTAATTCCTGTCTTCTTGTTTGTATAGCAAAATATGTTTGAGCTAAAGCTATTATTTCTTTTTTAGGATTACCATTCATTACAATTAAATAACATGCATATCTTGATAACTTATAATCTATAACATTTCTTGTTGTATTAGAACCTATATCAACCATTTTGCGTTGTACCGCAAAATGGTCATCAATGTTGTATTTACTTTCTTGACATGCAACTTTAGCCCTCTTAATTAAATCATTTATACTTCTCCATTGAGAATAACCTAAAACATTTTGTAATTCCCTCGCATACCAATATTCATTACCAAATTCATCAACATGTTTAATACTTTCAAATGCACAATTATTAATACTAAATTCCCTCACTTCTACTTAATAAAATATACTTTCTTTTATAATCACTAATAATATTGCTATTAACCTTACCAATCTTCTTTAAAATCTTCTTATCATCTAACTGATAAACAAAATCAATATTCTTGCAATCACTAGAAACATAATATAAATACTCAATTGGAATACCTATATTATTAGAATCAATAATAACAAAAACATTAGAACTAACACTCGCACCATTAAAACCACTTATTAATACAATATCACCTACCTTATACTCTAAAAAATTATTCTCGCTAACCATAAATAAAATATCATTATCACGTTTTAACTTATTAAACATAACAATATACTCTAAAAAATTCATAAATCCTCCTTTAAAAAAACTAATAATCTATACCCCTTTTTATCACATGTTATAAGTACTAACTCGTTATTCCTATTTTTAAAATAACTAAAATCATACTCACTAACAATCTTTTTATCATAAACAATAAACTTTCTATCATAACCATCCCCATTAATAAAAACAACATCACCAATCAAAATATCATGTAATCTACCAAAAACATTATCTATATTATGACCAGCAAGTATAATTAAATTTGAACCATTCAGTTCACCAGATAAATCATGAATACCAACATAATTAAAATCAAGAATATCACTATCAGTACCTCTTTTAATTATTCTTTTAATATTAAACTTAGGAATAAAAATATAACCATCAATAGACTTTATAGAAAAAGGATTATCAATAATTTTATTCTGAACTACAATGTCATATTGTTCATATCCTTTAATAAAGAAAAATATAGAACAACTAATAATAATTAAACAAAAACTAATTCTTTTTACACTTTTCATAAATAACAGAAAAAGATAAACTCAATAATCCAAAACCTAAACCAACCATAGAAAATCTCTTAGGCAGTCCATAAATATCACTAGTAACAGGCATCCTATTATTTAATACACTAACCTCAATTAAATCATTATCATCATAAACATTAACCTCATAAATTCTACCATCAGTAACATAACCTTGAGGTGCACTTGCTTCATAAAAATAATACTTTCCATAACACAAATTATCGATGCTAATTACACCATCACTATTAGTAATACCTTCATAAATTAAATTATCAGAGCCATCGAATATTTTAAAGAAAGCACCCTCTAACTTATTACCAAACTCATCAATCTTATGAATAACTAACTTACTCTTAATTAATTCATTTAAAATAGGCTCCTTAGTAACCATTATCTTAATACTATCATCATCACTCTTAGAAATATTAAATTCATAAATATTAGAATCAATTTTATAACCCTCAAGAGTCTCCAACTCTTTAATATAATAAGTGCCTAGTGGAATATCCAACTCTTCACTAACACTTCCACTACTATCAGTAACGAACTCCTTAATTAACTTATCCTTTGATAAAATCTTTTTACCATAAACATTATAAATATCATTACTACTATATAAGCCAAATTTAATACCACCTAAAGGTATATCAGAATAACTACCACTATCAGAAACAATACCATTAAAAACCTCACCATTCTTAACTATATTTAAAAATATTTTCTGTCTTTCATTATTCAAATTAACCATATACTCAAATACCTCCTTATCACTATTATCAAGATGAATATCATAAATAGTATCATCTAAAATAAAACCATCTAAAGTACTTAACTCCTTCAAATAATAATCACCATTAGGTAAATTATCAAAAACTAAACTACCATCAGAAGAAACCAACTCAGAAACCATTTCATCTTTCATATACACTAAATTATTATCTTCATAAATATCACTAGAAGCAAATAAACCGAAATGAACACCAGTTAATCCCCTCTCTTCATAAATAAAACCACCACTATAATCACTTAAAACCAAACCTTTCTTATTAACAACAATCCTATTTCTAGGAATAAAACTTTCAGTATAAATAATACTTTCAAAAGAATTAGCCCTTAAAAACATAAAATCTTGAGAACTATCATCCCTATAAAAAATACTAGAATCTTGATCATATTTCTTACGAGATAATCTAATACTATCAATACCTAACTTATTAAGATTAATAACTAATTTATTTCCTTCAATATAAGCACCATCAGATAAAACCTCATAATTAGATAAAACATTATTAGAATCCTCTAAAATAACTTTTTCACCATAAATACCACTAACAAATTCACTATCAAAAGAAGGCTTAACATAATAATGATTTACAAGACTCATAATTTCATTCTTCTCATAATCAATATTAACAATATCACCAGTATTATTAATACCAGTAGTAAAATGAATTTCATTACTTCCAATTAACTCCCATATAAGTTCTTGAGCAGCCATAAAATACTTATCAGTATTATGTCCAGGATAATCATATCCAAAATAACCAATCAAACTAATCTTATCAAGAATATCACTACTCATACCAGATAAAGATAAATCATTAACACCATAATAATCATTAGTATATATTCCCGCACCAGGCTCAACACAATAAACAATTCTTCCATCCATAAAATACTTCTTTTGATTAGAAGAAAAATAAGAACCATTTGAAAGATTATGTTGACTACTATAAACTCCGTTAATTGGAACTAAATCAAGATGTGACGCATGAACAATACCACACATCAAAAATAAAAATAAAAATAAAATAAATCTTTTCATAAAATCTCCCTCCAAAAACATAATAAAATAATACAAAAACAAGGTCAAATGAAGGTTTTTCAAAATCTGCAAACAAAAACAAAACAGATTCTAAATTTCTGCCTAGGCCAAAAATTAAAATCTGTCAAAAAATTTTTACAAATTATTAAAAAGAGTTATTTCGCAAAAAAATTAAAAAAATTAAAAAAAATAGATACTATATAGTATCTATCTTCATTAAATTACTATCTGCATATTTTCTATTACTTTCATCTGAATTAACAAAACCTGCAGTAATTACGATCTTATCACCAGATTTTAAACCTAAATCATTCTTTTCTGAAAACTCTAAAGCACATCTCTTAGCTTCAGCAATAAACTTATCAACAGAATTACTTCTTTCAGAAACTATAGAGAATACTCCATAATTTAATCCAAGTCTTCTTCCTAATTTTTCTTCATCAGTAATAGCTAAAATTGGACAATTTGGCTTTAAATTACTTAAAATACGAGCAGTTTTACCTGTATGAGATTGAACAACGATTAACTTAGCATCCATGATATTAGCACAATTAATAACACCATTTGCTAAAGCAACACAATCATTATCATCATTATCAGGTAACTCAAACTTACCAGTAAAATCAGTATACTTTTCAGTTGCAGCACAAGTTCTTGCCATTGCAGCTACAGTTTCAATTGGGTGTTTTCCAACAGTAGTTTCACCAGATAACATAACAGCATCAGTACCATCAAATACAGCATTCGCAATATCAGATACTTCAGCTCTCTTAGGTCTATTATTCTCCATCATTGTTTCTAACATTTCAGTCGCAACAATAACAATCTTACCCATTTCACGAGCAGTTCTAATAATATTCTTTTGAATAGCTGGGATTTCCTCAGGTGGAACTTCACTACCTAAGTCTCCACGACCAATCATAATACCATCAGAATTTTCAAAAATCTCACGGATATTAGAAACACCTACTACACTTTCAACTTTACAAATAATTTTAAAATCTTCTCTACCATACTCTTTTAATAATTCTTTAATTTCTAAAATATTTTCTTTATTAGAAACAAAAGAAATAGCTAAATATTCTCCACCATGTTCACAAGAATATTTAATATCTTCTCTATCCTTGTCAGAAACATAAGGAATATTTAATGGTTTACCTGGAATAATACAACTCTTACGACTTCCTAAGAAACCACCTTGAGTAATTTTACAAGTAACACCATCTTCTTCAACTGACTCTACAACTACTTTCATTTTAGCATTTTCAAGCCATACTTCATCTCCAACTTCCAAAGAATTAATTACAGATGGATGATTAAAAGTAATTCTTTCAGCATTACCAATAACAGCTTCTTTAACTAAACGAATAGTATTTCCAACAACAAGTTGTGCTCCTTCAGTACCCTCATCATTAGCCTCCATTACACATCCACGAAGTTCAGGACCTTTAGTATCCCATAAAATAGAAATATTCTTTCCAGTTCTCTTTCTTACTTCACGAACACAATTTTGGAATTGCATCTTCTCTTCATCAGTAGCATGAGAGAAATTTAATCTTGCAATATTCATTCCAGCTTCAACCATTTTTTCCATTACTTCTGGTTGATTACTAGCAGGACCAATACTACAAATAATTTTAGTCTTCTTTAACATATTAACACTCCTTTTCCCAAATACCCACTAATAATACCACATATTGAATATAATCGCAAGAAAAAAACAAAAAAAATCAATTAAAAACAATTGATTTTACACTATAAAAGATAAACCTAAAATAACAATCATAATAATAAAAATTATCCAAGATAATTTAGATATAGTAAATTTTTTATAATCATGAGCTTTACATTTATCATCATAATCGCCTACTTCAACTAAATTCATACCAAATAACTTATTCTTAGTTAAATCATTATCACTAACTAAAATAAAACCAGTACAATCATCTAAATCAACATACTTAAAACTAGGTAAAAATAAAAATGAATAAAACATCGCAATATCACCAGCACATCCAGCAATATTAAATAAAGATAAAATAATCAACATTGGGCTATCAATAACAAACCCCAATATAAGAGTTAAAACTCCAATAAAAACAAAAGGAAACATCAAAGAAATCATAATATTCTTCTTACTAATAAGTTCTTTACACATACAGTAAAATATTCCCTTTTCTAAATTCGCACCATAAACAATATTTTTGTGATCAATCCCTTTACTTAAAGAAAAACCAATACCATGTAAAAACTCATGTAAAAACATCCAAAGAAAATATATAATCAAAGTTATTAAATTAACATAAGTTCCATAACCTAGAAAATATATAAATATAAATATAGGAATAAATAAAATCAAACAAAATATATTTAATTTCACCATATCCATAGAATACCTATAATATTTCATAGTAATCCTCCTAATAAAGCAATAACCATACCAGCAATCAAACTATAATAAGCTTTTTTATCATTAGATTTAAAAACAATACTATAAACAGATACTATAAAATAAATAATAAATCCCAAAGCAATAGTAAAAATATATCCAAGTATCCAACTAGTAATAGAACTAAATAATAAACCAAATACCATTCCAATTAAAACACTTATCCAACTCTTACTTTTTCTAATATAAATACCTATGAAAACATAATATAAAATATTAAATATAAAAGATAATAAATTAAACCTACTCATAACTAATATAAAAGTATTTAATAAAGTAAAACCACCTATTGAAATATTATCAGTTTCATCATACTTCTCACCTATAATCATCATTAGAATATATCCAACAATAATACCTAAAATCAAATAAAACCAAGTTGAACTATGATAATTTCTAGATAAAACAGAAGAACTAGATAAAAAACCAAATATCAAATTTATTAAAAATAAGCCAAATATCATATTAATAGATATTTTTTTTAAATCAAACTTATTACCTATATACATACCTATAAATAAAAATAATAAACATATAATCACCAAAACCATATCATTACCTCCATATACTACCATAATAATATTAATATAAAATAATAAATTTGTAAATAAAAACAAAAAAAAAAAGCACAAAAAGTGCTAAATTATCATCGATAAAATTATACATCCGATGACACTAATTAAGAAAATTTGTATTAAAAATCTCCAAATATACTTAACCCAATCTTTGTAAGAAATATTTAAATATTTTAAACCACCTATTAAAGTAATACTTACAGGAAGAATAAACATCATAATACCAAACATAGATTGAAATACTGAAAGTATAAAAGGCATCATAGAAGTATTATATAATGAAACTACACCATATAAGCCATTCATAAAATACAAATAATCATTATAGAAAAAACTTCCTAAAATACCAGTCAAAACACCAGTCAAAATATTAAAATCTTTAAATAAATTTAAAACAAAATGACTTATTGTAAGACTAATATTACCACCATTACTAGTAGCAATTTGAGAGAATATAATAGAAGCAAAAACTACATAAATTCCAGGAAGCAACATTTTCTTTGCGCCATCTTTAAATGAATCTATAAAATCATTAAACTTAATACTATAAACCCATGAAATAATAAAACTTGAAATCAATAAAATTGCACTAATATCATAATTACTAAAATAACCAATTTCAGAAAAATCACCAAATATCTTAGTCATAATACTTGTATTAAATAATTGAATACTAGTTATTTTATTATGAAAATTAGTAAATATTTCAACTCCAAAAGCATAATACCAATTAAATGAGCCTAATAATAAAAGTAATACCATAATACTTAAAATAATAATTAATGGTAATGAACTCTTCTTATTATTTTTTAAAACCTCAAATAAAGGTATTTCCTCAGCCTTTACACTCTTCTTACTATTTTTACTAATAATAAACATACAAAGTAAAAATATAAAAATCAAAAGCATAATAATATTAAATAATATAAATATTTTAGGTTCTAAACCAAAATAATTTTTATAAATTGCCATATTACCACAAATAGATGCAGCAACACCAATTAAACCACCACCTACAGTAGCGCTCAAACTAGATAATTTGTCATAACCCATTTTAAGTAATACAGTAACAAAGAATGGTAATAAAATAAATACCATCATAGTTTCACCTAAAACTGAAGTAACTAAAGAAAACACTAAAACAGTCCCAATTAAAAATTTAGTCTTATCCTTAGAAGCAAAAAAACTAACAATTTTCTGATACGCACCAGTTTTATTTAAAACACCATAAAAACCACCAATACATAATATCAAAACAATGTATTGAGCAAATACAGCAAAACCATATGTAGGCGCCGTAAAAATTCCATATAATCCAAGAGGATTAGTTTCTCCCTTAATAAACTCCCCACCTGAAAAATTACCTGTTGGAATTATCCATGTTAATACTGCATAAATCAAAAACACAATACCTATAACCTTCAATAAGCCATATTTTTTTTCCTTTTCCATATTCTACCTCCTATTAAATTATACAACGAAAAAAAAAGAATTAAAATAATTTTTAACTCTTTTTAATAAATTTCACTAGTTTTTCAACTTATTAGGTTCAATTAACGACAATGATACTTTTTCCTTATCTAAATTAATATCAATAACGTAACAATCAACAATATCACCAACACTTAAAATATCACTAGGATGTTTAATATATTTGTCAGTAATCTTAGAAATATGAACTAGTCCATCATTATGTAAACCAATATCAATAAATGCTCCAAAATCAACAACATTTCTAACAGTACCTTGTAACTTCATACCAATACTTAAATCTTTAATATCTAAAACATCACTCTTTAAAATTGGTTGAGGCATATCATCTCTTGGATCACGATTAGGACTTATCAAAGACTTAATAATATCATCAAGAGTATAAATATCAGTACCTAACTTACTAACTAACTCATCACGATTAACAGAATTTAAAACATCACTAATATGACTAGTACCAATATCTTTAATAGATAAATCCAATATTTCTAATAATTTCATAGTAATATCATAACTCTCAGGGTGAATACTTGTACTATCTAAAACATTACTTCCTTCAGTAATTCTTAAAAATCCAATAGCCTGTTCATATGCCTTATCACTTAATAACTTTTTCTTCTTAATCTCATCACGAGAATTAATACGACCATTACTTTCACGATAATCAATGATCTTTTCAATATTCTTTTTAGTAACACCAGAAACATATTGAAGTAAAGAACTACTTGCAGTATTAACATTAACACCAACACTATTAACAGCCTTTAAAACAACGAAATCCAAATTATCTTTTAAAGCTTTCTCTGCTACATCATGTTGATATAAACCTACACCTATACCTTCAGGAGGAATCTTAACTAATTCAGATAGAGGATCTTGTAATCTTCTACCAATACTAACCGCACTACGTTTCTCAACCTCTAAATCTGGAAACTCTTCAATTGCTAATTTAGAAGCACTATAAATACTTGCTCCAGCCTCAGAAACAATAACATACTTACAAGATAAACCATATTCGTGAATCATTTCACTAACAAACTTTTCACTCTCTCTTGAAGCAGTACCATTACCTATCGCAATAATATCAACATTATATTTCTTAACTAAATTAACTATTTTTTCCTTACAACTCTTTAAAGAATCACTACTAATACCCTTTAAAAAAGGCTTAATAACAGTAGAATCTAAATACTTCCCATTCTTATCAACAACAGCAATCTTACATCCATTAACAAAACCAGGATCAAATGCTAAAACAATTTTTTCTTTCATAGGAGGTTGTAATAATAAACACTCTAAATTCTTACTAAAATTATCAATAGCACTAATATCAGCTTTCTCTTTTAAATCAGCACGAATTTCTCTTTCAATAGAACCAGAAATAAGTCTCTTATAACTATCAACAATACTATTTCTTACTATATCACAAACAAAACTCTTATCATTCTTAATAATTTTACCCTCTAAAAAAGAAATAATTTCATCAACATTAACATCAATATTAACTGTAATTACCTTTTCCTTTTCAGCACGATTAATAGCGAGTACCCTATGAGGTTTAATCTCACTAACCTTTTCACTATAATTATAGTACATCTCATAAACACGACTAGTATCAGGATTATCCTTCTTAACACGAGTAACAATTAAACCATTCTTATAAGTATAACTTCTAATCCATTTACGATAATAAGCATTATCACTAATCCATTCAGCAATAATATATCCTGCACCTTCTATAGCCTTATCAACAGATTCAACCTTATCATTAACATACTTACTAGCCATACTAGATAAATCACCATTAACAGGAAAAGACATAATCATTTTAGCTAAAGGCTCTAACCCATTATTAATCGCATCAGAAGCCTTAGTTTTTTTCTTTTCTTTATAAGGACGATATAAATCCTCAACATCAACTAACTTACTACAAGCCATAATCTTATCACGTAATTCATCAGTCATTAAACCTTTTTCTTCAATTAATCTAATAACATCTTCCTTACGTTTAAGTAAATTAACTTGATAATCATAAACCTCACTAATCTTACGAATCTCTTCTTCAGTCATCGCACCAGTAGCCTCTTTACGATATCTAGCAATAAAAGGAACAGTATTACCCTCCTCTAACATCTCTAAAACAATACGAACATGTTTCTCACTCTTATTAATCTCACGACTAATACTATTTATAATATTATCATTCATACTATACCTCAATTCTACATATAAAACTTTACCACAATAAAACAAATCAAGTCAATAAAAAAGATAAGATTTACTTATCTAAAGAAAGAACATATTTAGTATAACAATTTCCACATAAAGGGACATACTCTATCTCACTAGTACCATCAATTAAAACAGAATCTCCATCAACAACATACTTACCATTAACACGTCTTGCATTATATCTCGCAATTTCACCACAACTACATAATGACTTAAATTCATGTAACTCCTCTGCTATACCTAATAACTTACTACTTCCAGGAAATAAATTACCTCTAAAATCAGTTCTTAAACCATAACATATTACAGGAACATCATAATTATTAGAAATAATAAATAAATCAACAACCTGTTGTTCACTTAAAAACTGGGCCTCATCAATAAAAATACAACTTACATCACTCAAACTATCAGAAATCAAATCAATAATACTAGTTCCAACACCAATTAAATAATCAACTTTTCTTGACATACCAACACGGGTAACAATAGAGTCTCCACCCTTAGTATCAACACTAGGTTTCATAACTAAAACTTTTAAACCATTCTCTTCATAATTAAAAGCAGTTCTAAGTAAATCCATTGTCTTACCAGAACCCATTGCTGAATAATTAAATATTAATTTAGCCATTATACTCCTCCATAACTTTATCCCATAATTCCTTTAAATTATCAAAAGTCAATATATCTCTAACTTCTTCAATTGGAGCCCAAAAAGCACTCTTAACCTCTTCTTCCTGAATAATAATATCATCATTCAAACTATCCGCAATAAAGTATATAACATCTTTAGGAACATCTTCATGAACCAAATAAGAAATAACAAACCTCTTACTAGAATCAATCCTACAACGAATACCAGTTTCCTCTAAAGTTTCACGATAAGCACACTCTTTCTCATTTTCACCAGATTCAATATGACCTTTTGGAAAACCATAAAACCCACTCAAAGACTCTTCAATTAAAACCTTACCTTTATTAAATACAACACATCCACAAGATTTCTCCATAACTACCTCCACTAACATAAACATTATATAACAATTAAAAATAATAATAAAGAAAAATAAACAACAAAATGAAACTTGACATTTAATAAAAAAATCTATATATTTAAATATAGAAAAAATGGAGGATTAATTATGTATATAAATGATAAAATACTAATTGGAAAAAACGAAAATTACGAAGCATGCATATTACCTAAAATGGCAAATAGACATGGACTTATCACAGGAGCATCAGGTTCAGGAAAAACAATAACTTTAAAAGTTATGGCAGAAAGTTTTTCAGACGCTGGAGTACCCGTATTTCTAGCAGACGTAAAAGGAGACCTAGCTGCTACTTCCCTATCAGGAGAACCAAGTGAAGCACTAGAATCAAGATTAAATAAACTAGGAATTGAAAACTTTGAATATAAAGGTTTCCCAGTAAGATATTGGGATATATTTGGTAATTCAGGACACCCTATAAGAACATCACTAGATTCAGTTGGACCAGAAATACTATCAATGATGTTAGGACTTTCAGAAGCTCAAGAAGGAGTTTTAACAATAGTATACAAAATTGCTAAAGACAACAACTGGAAACTAGATGATACAAAAGACCTAAGATTATTACTTCAATACGTTGGAGATAATAAAAACAACTTCATAACTAAATATGGAAATATTACAACACAAACAATAGGAGTAATTCAAAGATGTTTATTAACACTAGAAAACCAAGGAGCAGATAAATTCTTTGGACAACCAGAATTAGATATAAATGACTTTATACAACAAGAAAATGGAAAAGGACTAATAAATATACTAGATGCAGTAGAACTATTTAAATCACCTGATTTATATGCATCATTCCTATTATGGTTATTAACAAACCTATTTAATAAAATGCCTGAAGTTGGTGACTTAGACAAACCAAAAATAGTATTCTTCTTTGATGAAGCACACTTACTATTCAATGGTATGCCATCATATAGACTAAAACAAATAACACAAGTAGTAAAACTAATTAGATCAAGAGGAATTGGACTATACTTCATATCACAAACACCAACAGACATTCCAAACGAAATAATAGCACAACTAGGAAATAGAATTCAACACACACTAAGAGCATATACCCCTGCAGAACAAAGAACAGTTAAAGCTGCAGCAGACGCATTCAGAACAAATCCAAACTTCAATACAACAGAAGCTATTCTAGCCCTTGGTACAGGAGAAGCATTAGTTTCATTCCAAAATGAATCAGGAGAACCAGAAATAGTTGAAAAAGTAACAATTCTTCCACCACAAAGTAAAATGGGAACAATTGATGATATATCAAGAAATAAAATAATAAATACATCACAAATAATTGGAAAATATGATGAAGCAATAGAAAGAGATTCAGCATACGAAGAACTAAACTCATTAATAATTCAAAAACTTGAAGAAGAAGAAGAATTAAAACAACAAGAATTAGAAGAAAAAGAAAGAATTAAAAAACAAAAAGAAGAAGAAAAAGAAAAAAGAGAAAAAGAAAGAGAAAAGAAAAACTCAGTAGAATATAAATTAAAAAAGAAAGTCGCAAATAAAGCAGCAGACAAATTAATAAATAAAGGACTAAATGCAATATTTAAAAAATTATTCAAATAAAAAACTTCAAATTAATTGAAGTTTTTCTTTTACTCTAAATTAGATTTAGGAGCTATTATAACAGGCACTACCTTACACTCATTATTCTTAGGAACACCATATATCTCACTCTTTAAATCATTTAACTTACCAAAGGCAAATCCATTTTCTTCATTATAAACGGTACTAGTCCAATAACATCCATTATGAACTAAATAACTAAACTTATCATTTAAAAATGTATAATAGCCATTAAAACCAACAATCTTATTAATTTCAGAATTAATACGTGTACCATAACCTAAAAATCCAAGGATTTGTGGAGAAATATTATCACCATTCAAGAATGTATTAGTAACATCTTTAGATACAATATTCATTAAATCATTAACAGTTAATGCTCTAGTAGGAGCAGTCCATGTACTTGTAAATGAATCCAATGTAGTTGCATAATCATTAAAAGTACTATCAGAATAATTACCATATAAACTTGGTAGCAATGTAACATTAACATCACCTAAAGTATTATTTGTGTCAATCACAGTTGTACTTAGACAAGTACTACTTACAGCATTACATTTCTTATTAAGCATAACATCATATAAAACTGTATCACCTAAAGTATATCTCATATCACTAGAAGTATTTGTATCAATATACTGTTCAGCAACAATACTAATAACTATTTGAATAGCAGGTCTAACAGAATAATTAGGATCCTGTTCTAATCTTTCTCTTTCACCATTTTGAAAATCATAAGCGTTCTTTCCCCATAGAGAATCTAGAGAATCATTACCAGAATCCAATGGCCAAGAAACAGAAACTTCAAACGTACTAGAATCACCACCAGCAGCGATATAATTCTTACTTAAATCTATATTAACATGAAATGGATATTCATGAGAAAAAGCATCAGTCATAGCTAAATTATTCTCTAATGCATCACCATCAAGAGAACTATCTAAAATTCTAGCAGAAACAATTTTATAACTTAATTGAGCATCAGAATCACCTTTATTCTCAATATTAACTATTTCATCAACAGTTTCCATACCAGGATAAACATCATCAAGAGTAATAACAATATCATTTGTTACAACCTCACCTGATTTAGATAATTCAATATACCAAGCCTTAACATCTACTTCAGTAGTTACTTTTCTTAACCCACTATAAGCAAACCATGCGAAAGTAGTGAAAATAAATGAAGTCGCTATAAAAATTATAGGAACCATATAAATTTTCAAATACTTCTTATAACGTGCCTTCATTTTAATCACTTCCTTAATCTTTGTTTCTCTTCTTCTCCTCTTTATCTAACAATGTAGAAATAATCTCAGAAGAAATAATATATAAAATTGGAATTATTATAAATAAATAAAAACCAACATTAGTGCTTACTATTTTATAAATCAATGAAATAATAACACTCTTATAAATAACCTTACCATATAATTGATCAGCTGATACAAGTGGATCTTCAACTAAATTTGCTAGACCCTTAGTATGAAAATAATACTTACCATCAATCTTATCAATACCAACAACTTGGTGAGTTACAACTTTATCCTTAAAACTATTTACATTTCCAAGATAACTAATTGTATCCCCTACCTTAATCTTTTCAGGAGCAATCTCCTTAGCAAGCAATACATCACCTATCTTATATTTAGGCTCCATTGACCCTGATATTACTGTAAACATTCTATAATTAAATATAGATAATTTATTATTACTAAATCTTTGTAAACAAACAGATAAAATAAATCCTATCATTACAATAAAGATAATAACTTTAAAAACAATAGAACCTATTTTAAAAAACTTATTGTTTTTAATTTTCTCCATAAAACCTCCTATAAATACTGGCTAACATTAGCCAAGTAATCATCCATTTCCTTTTGAAATTTTTTCTTTATATCAGCACTACCTATTTGAGAAATATTCTTTTTCTTCTCCATCTCAGTGCTTAATAATTTAAGTAATTCTTGCTCACTTATCTTAATACCACACTCAAGTAATATATCAACAGCACGTTGAACTTGATTCATAATCATAAGTAAAGCATAATTACACATTTTTTCTTTTTGTTTCTTCTTATCAATAGAAATAGAATCTAATACATAATAATCCATTAAACAAGAATCATCCAATATTTTTCTTAAAAGTTCATCACCTTTAGAATCTAAACCATTAATTTTTTTATTCTTTTCTTCATCAATACTGTATAAGAAATCCCATAACTTAGTTGCCATTTGAAAATTAGGATTCTTTAAAATCAAGTTTGTTTTCTTAATTGGTGGCATAACCAAAGTAGCATGCTGTTTTTGTAAAGAAGTAATTAGTTCACTTGCCAACCAAGAATTAACAAATTTCTTCATTTTTTCAATTCTTTTCTTTACAGAATTAATTTCCTTTTCCAAATCATTATCCTCACCAGATAATCTAGTAGGTTTAGTACTAATCTTAACGTCAACCTTAATTTTCTCTTTACCATTACTAGTAGAAGCAGAATACTCTAAAGTTTTATCATTTTTTGGTTTCAAATCCTTAAGCATTTCTTCCTTTTCAGTTAAAAATCTAAGAAGATTCAAAATCAATGTATAAATAAATCTGTTTTCATAAGTATTAAAAGTTTCTTCACGGAATACAACGAGTAGTTTAGAAGGTAAAACATCACCAGTTTTAGGATCAATCTTATCAATGTAATCTGTATGTTTAGATAAATCTTTAACAGTATCAACACTTGTTTTCCTTGCTTTCTCAATCTTAGTAACCTCTGATTCACTAATAAGTGCAACTTTAGGAGTACGAACAATATTATCAAGATAAGGACAAACCTCCTCAATAATCTCAAGCCACTCTAAAGAATTTATATCACTATTTAAATCAGATTTCAAATGCATACCAGACTTTACATTCTTAATAAAATTATCACTCTTTACCTTCAACTGTTCATCAATTGACAAACTAATTGCTTTACCCATCTATAACACCCTCTTTTATGCTGATTTCTTAAGTCTCTCTAAGAATTCAATACATTCTTTCATATTACCATTACCAAACTCTTTATTTAAATATTTAATAAATCCATCAATCTCATCACGAATTAGAATCAAATTCAATTGTTCAAACTTACGCAATACTTTCTTAGCTAAGAAGTAATCAATACCTGAAACCTCATCTCCACCACAAGCAACATAAACTGGAACGAAATCTTGAAGTTGTTTCATAATACGATTACCAAAAGCAATCCTGAAATGATGAATAACGTAATCATCAAGTTTATTAATTATATTAATACCTTTTTCACTAACGGCATATTTTTCTTTAGCATCTTTAAACAATTGTTCAAGATAACTAGAATTAATATCCATAGCCTCTTGCTCACGACAAGTAAAAGGATCAATTTTTTCATTAATATCAATAGGCATTGCTCTATCGTAAACCTTATCTGTAACCATAAATGTTGAGTCGTCGTTGTTGATTGTACCTATATACCATAAGTTACCAGGTAACCTCAATTTACCATTCTCAACTAGTTGTGGGTCATCTGGCCATGTAGTAGTTACAAGTTCAATAACCCATTCATTACGATTAGGAACTTCAAGAATAGATAACATTTCAGCAAAATAATATTCGACACGAGCTATGTTCATTTCATCTAGAATAATAGTATGAACATCGTCATCAAATCTAGAAATATATAACTCTTCCAAAACATTACTTTCATTAAACTTCTTTGTAAATTCGTTAAAGTAACCTAATAACTCAGTCTTATCACGCCATGATGGCTGTACAGAAGCGATACAAGAATTATGCTTAACAAACTTTCCCCAAGCATATGCAAGTGAAGTTTTACCTGTACCAGAAATACCTTGTAAGATAATTAATTTACTACAAGCAAGACCACCAAAGAACGCTCTTAATAAAGGTTCATTATAATATAAATGTAATTGTGTTGCCGCAAAACATCTAAAATTATCAATTAATTCTTCAAGGCTAAAGTTATCATTATAATTTTTAGCCTTAAATCCTTTCATTCTTTCATCAATACGAACAAGTTTAGGAAATCTAACATTTCCAGCATTCTCATCATTTTTTTCTTCTTCAGGATTACCTTCAGGATTTCCACCTTCAGAAACCTCTTCTCCACCCTCATCAGGTTTCAAACCAAGTTGAGAAACCTTCATAGCCATAAGTTCATCTTTTTCCTTCATTAATTGACGAACTTTTTTATTCAAATTTCCAATCTCATCAAGTAACTCTTCTTGATTTAATTTTTGTTTTCTTAATCGTAAATACTTTCTTAATCTAAATATAACCAATAGAATAAATCCAAGTACTATAACAACCAAGAATATAATAGTTAAAATAACTAAAATCCATTCACCAGTACTAAAACTGTCCTTATAACTTTCTAATATTTTTTTATAATCGAATATATTAAACATCATTGTTAAACCATTAACAAACCCTTGAACTAATTTAATAATACCCTCAAAAAATATAGAAATAAACTCATAGAAAAATCTCAAAAATGTATTCATAAATTATTCACCCCCGTAGTCTCCGATCTTTTTACTAATATTATCTTTAATGATTTGTTTAATTATTTCAGAAGGAATAGAAGCACACACCTTATCCGCATCTAAATAACTATCCATGAAATAATAATCAGCCATATAAATATAACCCATATCATCATTTTTTAAATCAACATGTTTATTAAACGCTAATGCAAAACAATATCCTTTTTTTCTCAAACGCTTAATATCCTCTTTATTTGAAAGCATATTAGAAACACTCGTTAAGAAATAAACATGACCTTTTGCGTACTCATTATCAATAGTAGAAATAATTTTATCAAGTTTCTTATCCTTACCATATAAAGCATTAGGAACATATACGACATATTTCGCGTCATAATTAGAATTCATTAAATCTGTAACAATCTTACATAATAACAAATTTAATAAAACTGCTATCTTATCCTCAGAAATAATTCCCTCATTATAAGTCTTATCAACAATATAATCACTATAAACCTTACTAAATGAAATATTATGATTTAAAATAACACCATACAAATCCTTTTGTCCAACAATTTTATTATATTTAACTTCAAAAGTATTTGTATCTAACTTATCCAATATTCCAGCCAGATTTTCATTTGAATAATTAATAATATTTTGAATATCATTAACAACTTTATCAATATCATCATATTCAAATAAACCATCTAACTCAGTAGCTATATTATATTTCTTCTTATCTTCAATATTAAATATAAATGAGAAACATCTATAATAAGCATCAATTATATTAACCTTTTTTTCATCACGAATATATTTACTCTTTAAATCATCATAATAAGCCTTAAGATTATTTTTAACATTTTTTCTTTCTTCTTCTAAACAAAAATATTTAAAATTCATGTACTGATCAATGAACTCATTTCTCATATTAGATTTAAGAATATAAACTCTTTCATCTTTCAATAAAACATTTAATATTTCATCATAGACAATTCTTTTAACAACAAACGCTTTATCTAAAATATTCTTAGCTTTTTTATTTTTAATTCTTTCATCAATATATTCTTTAGTTATTTTTTTCTCAACAATAGGAACATCAACTTCTTCAGCATTCAAAGTTAATCCAACAACCTCAGTAAATTTTTCCTTTTGTTCCTCTATGATTTTATTATCCTTTTTATCAACATCATAACTATCAGCTTTTATAACCCTAAACATTGCCGTTTTACTTAAATCATCAGGATCAAGAATCTCCTCATCTTGGTCTTTTTCTTTTTCTTCATAATATTTAGGTTTCTCATCTGGTTGAATTGAAATCATTCTAAACATTGATGTTTTACTTAATTCTTCCTCTTTATCAACATTGTCTTCTTTAATATTCTCTGTTTTTTCTTCAGTCTCAATCTTTTCTTCAACTTTAATAGGTTCATCAATCTCATTCTTAACAGTAATAACACCAATTGGATTTTCATTTCTAATTTCAGAAATAGAACCTTCATTTTTAAAACTTTCTAACTTAGTTGGAGAATCAATTGTTACTCTAACCTTTTCAGATTTAATAGGTTTAGAAGTTTTATTAAATATCTTTTTCTTAATAATCATAATAAACTTTTCAACATACAAATCAAACTTTGTTTTACCAGTTTTAAAAGTTAAATTAAATAAATACAAAGTAATAATTAATAATAATATCACTACTGGATTAAAAATAGTTTTTCTTAATATTCCAAATCCATGGAATGTTTTAACAACTTTACCAATAATTTGACTTTGATCAATTGGATCATCCTTAGTATTATTCGCGTCACCCTTAGTAACATAAGTACCCTTATATGACTCAATTACTCTATGAGTTATGAAATCATTACCATGCTTATACGTTACAATATCACCTATTTGAATATCTCGATTAGATTTAATAATTATCCAATCGCCCGCTTCTATAGTTCCATGCATACTTCCAGTTTGAACTTCAAATAAAGAATATCCAAAGAAATTTGAATACTTATTCCCAAGCACTTTTACTTGAAAAAAGTTATACATAGAGATCAACAAAAAAATAGCAAATAAAACTATCAAAACATTTAAAGTATAATCAATTATTTTACTAACCAACTTTTTATTTTTCATACACTTACCTACTATCTATACTCTAATATAATTTTATCATATATGTAAAAAAAAGTAAACAAAAAAAACTCCTAAGAGTTTTCTTCTTTAACTTCTTTTTCTTCATCTTCACCATATTTAATTTCAACAATCAATGAATATAATTGATATACAAATAAGAAGAAGTTTGGTATTAAAATTATAAATAAGAATCCCCATTTTGATTCAACAACAGATAAATATAAACCTATATTATCATATACCTTAGTTCCAGTTCCCATTATAAATTCAGAAGAGAAAGTATCACCATTTTGGAAAGTAATTGCATTATCCTCCACATGAACTTGTCCAACAACACCTAATTGAATATTAACCCCACCATGTCCATCTAAATGATAAACAAAAACTTCGTCTCCTTCTTTATAATCTTTAACTTCCTTACTTTCAACAATAGCTAAACTATTTTTCTTATAAGTATCAGAAGTAAAACCTTTCTTTATAATTAATATAGACTTATCATCAAATTGAGTAACACCAAATTTATTATAATTTAATAATAAAACTGTCATAGTAATTGTAAATGCAAAATAAACAATCAATACAATCGATACAATCACTTTCTTAATCATCTTTAAAACTTTCATCACATACCACCTATCCTAATATAAATAATAACATAAACCTAAAACTTTTGCAACCACCTAACAACCTATCTCAGTAATAATAAAGTCGTCTACGTTGTAATCACTAGAAAAATCCTTATTAAAAAATTTAAATTTAACATTACTCATACCATTAATACTTGTATTAAAACCAGTAATATATCCAGAAGTATCTAAAACAGTATTAGCCATATTATCATCAAAATCAACAATTCGCTTAGAACTATCAAACTCAACCTTAACACACTTACGAGTAGAATAAGAATTAGATAAAATTAAATCATCATAATCAACAAAATTATTTATAGTCTTAGAAATACTACCAGTATCAGGAGCATTATTAAATAAACTAAATAAACCTGTCATTGTTTTACTATAAGGACTAACACTATTAACTGTAATTCTTACATCAACATTGCTAACCTCATAATTATTTTCAGGAACAATTTCAAAATACAAATCCCTAGTAACAGGAATCTTTTCCCAATTATAACCATTCATCTCACATTCAAGCTTATTAAATAAAGTTACATCAACATCATCTACTTCATTAACGCACCTTGAATTACTTGATAAAACTCCAGTAAAACTAGAAGTCTGACCCCCATTAACCTTACATGTAACAGGAATTTCACTCAAAACTTCACAACTAACATTATAACGAATATCATAATCAGTAACTAAACTTTCATTACTACTATTTTTAATAGTAAAATGAACAGCATTTCCATCCCATAATGTATTAACATTTTTCTTCTCATTACCTAAAGAATCACTTGTTAAATAAAACCCTTGTGACTCTAAATAATAATTCCAAACAGAACTTGAACTATACCGAGCTAAACTCCTTAAAGTAAAAAACAAAAACGAACCAACTAAACAAAATATAATTATAAACTTCTTTTTAGTGTTCATAAAATCACCTATACTTTCTGATAACTCTTTATCTCAATATTAATATAATCTATTAAATTAGAGTAAGACTCATCATTATATAAACTATCAAAAGTTATTTTTAAAGTATAATTATCTATACTTTCATCCTCGTGTGACAATTCTTGAATAGATGAATTACAAACTAATTCGTTATTTTCATTTCTACTATAAGACTCATCACAAGTCATAACTAACTCTTCTTCCTTATAAAGTTCAATAACAAGTGGAGTAAAATGAGGAGTTAATATAATCAATTGATATGAAATAGTAACATCACTTGATATATCATCAGAAGAATTACTAATTGAAAAATTATACTCCTCACTTTGTCCTGGAGCCATCCCTACTAAAGGAAGTTCCAATCTATCCAAAGTTTCAGTATCAAATACAAACTTTGCAATTTTTTGATCAACGATACCTAATTCAGAACTAGAGGTAAAACTAGAATATGCAATACCAATACCGAATATAAAAAACATAACAACAAACATAGATATCAATATTTTATATTTCATAGCTCACCTCTATCTAACAATTATATACTTACTTACACTACTAATTTTTCTATTACCTTCATATAAATCAAATACAAACTTATAACATGTCTTTTCAAGATTAGACGTATCTAAATTAATATTAAACGTATTATATTGTCCAGAAACACTATAAGAAACAGGATTTCTAGAAACATAATAAACAGAATCAATATATAAATCAAGAGAATCATCCGTATAATCACCCATATCAATCAAAGTATAATCCTGATTAAATGCAGTTAATTCATCTTTTTTATACATAGACACCTTTATATTCGCATCAACAACACTATCTTCCAATACATTAAAACTTAAATTAACATTATCACCTTGATTAATAATACTATTACTTTGATCCATCAAAACATCAAAACTATAATCATATACATTAACACTATCCGACACAACTAAAGGAATATCAATAGTACTTGTCAAAACATTACTATAGAACTTTCCATCATAAGAATAATATGGATTAATCCTAATATAATAAGTTCCATCTTCCAAAGAAGAACTACATTGATGAGTAATAATAGATAAAGTATTAATGACACTTGAATTTGTATCTAAATTAACTCTAACAACATTATCACTATCAAAAGTATAAACATTACCATCTACTTTAAAAATAATATTTTTTAAATCTTCTTTATTAACAACATTACCACTTTCATCAACTACTTTAATAGCTAAACCAATCTTCTTTCCAAAATAACTTGTATCAAAATAAGAACCATAATTTACAATACTATTAATATTAATATCAGTTTCAAAATCAGAATTATATATAATTGACTCATCATAATCAGAAGATATCACATGAGATAAATCCATAGTTCCATCACTACTTATACTAAATGTACCCTTAACAATACTAGGCCTAGAAACCCCAGTACCAGTTCCTTCTAAATAAATAGAAACATTATCATAATTGTGAGAAATAGTCGCATCACTAAAATCAACAATAAAAGTAAATCTCTCATTAGTAACACTACCATCGACATAATTAACAGTATCAATTCTGCCCTTTTCAGTAAATAAACTCAAAGGATAACTAGCAAAACCATTAGTATCAAAACCATATCTCTGATCATCAACAACAAATTGATAAACCTTATTATTAATTTTATCAATCATAGTTATTTTAGTATTTACAGGAAGTAAAACACTAGAAATCAAATTATGTTCTAAAGTCATTTGCTTATTATTAGAATAACTAACATCGAAAGTAATACTTGAATTACTAGTTATACTATTACCACTTCCACCAAGTGGACTCAAATTACTTACAACATATCCGTCATAAACAATAACTGGAGAAGCTAAATAAGTAATAAAATCACATCCATCAGTAACTTTAACATATAAAATATATTCTCCAACATGACTAACAGGAATACTACCATTATATGTAATCCAAGATATACTGCTCATATCATTAATAGAAGTATTACTTAAATAATATTCAATCGATTTAACACCAGATAAAGTATCAGAAGCACTTACTGTAAAATCAAATGAATGATCAATAAATATCTGATTATTACTAGAACTTGTCCAATTATTTCCAAAAGCACTTATTGTAATATCAGAACCACTATTATCTAATACCAACAAATCCGAATTTATATAACTTACCTTAGAATTATTATCAACAACTTTAACATATACAACATAAAAACCTTCATCAGTAATCCTAACTAAACCATTATAAGGAGTCCAACTTACATTTTCTAAATCAGACTTACTTAAAGGAGTTTTAGAATTACTAACATAATAATATTTATCAGTAACATGTATATTATCTATATCATCAATAACAAACGAAATATTTGTATTAATATTCTTAATATCTAAATTAGGACTATAAGAATTCCAAGTATAAGTATTGATATGTAACTCTGAATATGAATTAACAACATCATCAATATATAATACTGGATACATTTCATCCTCAAATACCCAAACATGAGTAGAATCTAAATTTTCAAAATCAGAAAACTCCTCATAATGAGTTAAAAACGTTTTATCCTTTAAATTAGAGTCAGTAACTAAAATACTAGGAATAGAATTTTCTCTGTTAGGATAAGTATAATAAACATTACTAGAAGAAACATTACTATTAACGCTATCAATAACTAAATCATTATCAGTAGGAATAAACGAATCACTTAAATTCAAATTAGAATCAATAACATACCCTATTAATCCACCATTAATAGAACCCGTATTATAGAAGTGATCAATACTACTCTCACCCTTAAGAACACCTATTCCATTAGACAAATAAGAATCAATATCACCAGTATTATAAGAATTACTTATAGTTACATCTTCAGCATAACCTACTAATCCACCAGATAAAAAACCACCATAAATCTTAACCTTACTAATACAATTTAAATAACTTGTACCATTAGAATAAGAAGTTATACCACCATTAACACTATAACTAAGATTCTCATAATCACCTAACAATTCAGTAATATTATTAACTGTATCATTAAATTCACTATCTAAAATAATACCATCAATCAAAATATCTCTAACACTTCCACCAATAATTTTATCAGATAAAATACCTAAATTAGAACCATTAACAAAAGCATTTTCAATATATAAAGAAGAAATATTACCACTCAATGATTTAAATAATGAATCAGTATTATAATATCCAAATATCGTATGACTATCACCTTCAAAATTACCTTCAAATCCTTCTAAAGAAGGAAAAACATTAATAGAACCAATAGGTTCACCAGTAAATTGATCATTATCATAATAATCATTGCCATTAACATAATAAGTATTATTACCTATAACATATTCTACTAAATCATTCTCGTATTTAAAAATACCTTCATTTAATAAAATATCATTAGACAATTTAAAATAAACACCTTCATAGTTATTATTTTCTAATTGTGAGGAAAAATAAGCCAATTCCTCACCATTAGAAATAATATATGGACTATTACTGGTACCATCACCACTCTTATAATGAGTCGCGATATTACCACTCCATACATTACTATAAGATGAAATTCTATTTTTATAACGAGCAAAAGTTGGAAGAGCAAAAGAAAGCAATAATATGAAAATTAACGCAAAAATAATATATAATTTCTTATCTCTACTTAATATCATATTATCACCTCCTAATACGCTTCATAACCTGCTAAATCTTTCTCTAAATCTAAATTTAAAGCAACTGGAGCACCTTCAGAGTGAACCTCTAAAGCATCAACATCTTGACCTTCAATCCAGATATAAACCCTAGCCTTAGTAATACCATTTGGAATCTTAAATATAGGTTCCGAAAAATCCTTTTCAAAAATAGTATGTTGTAAAGCAAAATGTTCAGTATCTAAATTAACTCCAGAATTTACAAATCCACTCTTATGATCTAATTTGCTTCCTTCAGCAATTACACCATAAGTTGGAACATAAGTATTGTCACTAATAGTAATTCCTAAATCTGCTGCTGCATCAATACTCTCTTGATTATGTTTAGTACTGTTTGGCTCATATATTAAAGAAATACATTGACCATTACACTTCAAATTTTGAATAGTACTAACATCAGACTTAGAACTAGTCTCACCAATTCTAACAATACCCATTCTCATAGTATTTAAAATATCTTGCATTTTTTCTCTAGTTTCCTCATCAGCAGTTTCATCAAAATCAATAAAAGTACCTCTTCCAATATATAAATTATCTCTTAAAGGAGAACCAGAAACATTCTTTAAGAATATATCAAATGCAATATACTGATTCCACTCACTAGAATGATCCTCAGGCATAAGTGTAGTATTAACAAATCTTATACCCTTTCTAGCCCTATCAGTATACTTTCCCATCGATCCATTATAAACAGCAAACTTATCAGAATCAGGATTAGGTATTCCATTAGAAGAAACAGACCATAACCCTGTCGCAGCCCACTGATTAGTGTGATTAGGATAAGTATTCTGTAAATCTTTTATAATAGAATCACGAGAAATTTCAATAGAATCAGAAAAATTAATACCATCCAAAGAAATAAATAAACCTGTTTCAGAAGAAACTCTTACATCAAAAAATTTAACTTTAACATTCAAAGAAGCAGAAAACCATGCATATGTCGCAAAAGATAAAGCGACAAATAGGAAAAATACTACAAGTATTAAAAGCTTTCCTCTCCTCGTAATCTTAGGAAGTTTAAATTTTCCTTTTTCTACAATTTCCATAAAAACCTCCATTAATAAATTAAGGAATAACCAACAAATCGATTATTCCTTAATCATTATGCTAACATAACCTTTTAGTCAGTATATATTATTATTCAGTTACTGTTACTGTTACAACTTCAGTAGCAACGTTACCAGCTTCATCAGCTACTTCATATAAAATTCTATATTCACCAGCTACACTAGTATTAACAGTTCCACTTATTTGAACAGAACTTGTTTGAATATCAGATACATTATCAATTACTTCAGTAACAGTTGGTTGTGTAAATGTTCCACCAACAGATAATGTTTGATTTTGTGATCCATCTAATTTAATTACTGGAGCAGTCTTATCAGCAGCTACTTGAGCAGCATGTTCTTCAGCACTTATAGGACCATTTCCTTTATTCAAATCTGGACCATTGTAATTAATATCATCTTCAGTGAATCTTTCTTTAGTGAATCCAAAATTAACTGAAATTTGTTTTCCAATTGAAGCAAAATCATAGTTATCGATATCTTGACCTTCAATATAGATATAAACTCTTACTTTAGTAATACTATTTGGAGCTAAAGTAATGAATGTTGGACGTTCAACACCAGTTTTTAACTTCATAGTATCAGTGAATGTTGGATAAGCGTATAAATACTTACCTGCATTTCCTTCTGTAGTACTAACAGCAGTTGCTTCATCAACAGCAATACTTCCTGTATATCCGTTAAATGCAGAACCATCATATACGTCTACAGCATTCATAGCAGTAATTTCTTTACCAATTGCATATGTTGGGTAAGCTTGACCATTAACTACAGTACCACAAGCAGCACCATATGATGCAGCATCATTAGTAGTAGCACCTGTTCTTGCTTTACAAGTAGTACTATACCAATTTAATGCATCAGCTACGTGGTTAGTATCATTTGGTTCCCAAATTTGTGCTGTACGGCAAATACCAGTTACATCACCAGTAGTAGCACAAGTAATACCTTGAATAGTAGCAGCGTTAGTATTTGTAGATTCAACTCTACCAATTTGTGCAAATGCAACACGTACTGAGTTTTCAATACCAGTATTTGCAACACCTGTTGATCCAACTTTAACTTTTGAATCATTTGTTAAATAAATTGCTTCTTCATTAAGAATGTTGTCTGTTTCATAATATTCAGTTCCTGATGAGTTTTTAATGAATAAATCAAATGCAACATATCCATCTGGAGTAGTTGAATCATTATTAACACGACTTGCCATTAATCTATATCCACCAGGAGTAGCAGTTAAACTTCCTTTTTCAAATAAAGTTAATCTACTACTTGTAGTATTAATAACACCAATTGAAGACATTGGTATTAATCCTCTTCCTCCCCAAGTGTTTGTATTACCTGGATATGGATTTCCCTCAGCATTCAATGTATTTTCTGCTGAACTTGTAGCAGCAGGGTTTCTAAAGTTTGAACCATTAATAGATACAGTATCTGACCAATGTGTACCATCTAAAGATAATTGTAAGTCTTCTGTAGAAGCAATTTGAACTTCAAATGGATTAACATTAACAGTACGCATACCTATAAACCATGCATAAGTTGCTGTTCCAAACACTATAGCAGTAAAAGTAAATATTACAGCTAAGTGTAAGACTCTTTTTTTCTTATTTTTTTCTTTTCTTGCCATTTTAATTTCCTTTCTAAATTTAGTGGTAAAGAGTAACATGATGTTACTCATTTACCTTATTTCATTAATTTGTTACAGTTACAGTTGAAACTGCTTCAGCGTAATTTCCTTGCCAATCGCTAACTAAATAACGAACAACATAAGTTCCAGGAGTAGCTGTTACAGGATTAGTAACTTGAATTTTTGTAGTTAAATCATATGTACATTTATCAGTAGCCCATGTTCCACCATTAGTAGTACAAGCTTCTTCAGTTGTTTCAGCACCTACATCACTAGCAGTTACTCCAGCCATTGGATCGAATGTTGCTACTTGTGAAGTTGTAAGTGACTTAGTAGTTTCTACTCCAGTAATAACTGGTTTAACTTCATCACCTGTTGGCATATATGGACCGTCTTGTCCTTGAGCCTCAGTTTCAGTAAATCTTTCCTTAGTAAATCCAAATTGAACTTCAATTTGTTTTCCAATAGATGAGAAATCATAGTTATCAATATCTTGACCTTCAATCCATACATAAACTCTTACTTTAGTAATACTATTTGGAGCTAATGTCATAAATGCAGGTCTTTGCATTCCTTCTAAATCTTTTTCAGTATCTGTGAAATAATCAAATGCATATAAAGGTTCAGAATCACTATATAGTGTTCTTGTTGTAGCTGTATAACCATTATATTGTGCTCCATCATAAACATCAACTTTATCAGCTATGTCAACAACTCTACCAATTGCATATGTGTTTCTTGCAACACCATCTGTAATAGTTCCACAATGACTATCAGCAGTATAAGAACTCTTTAATGTAATATCTGTAGGATCTGTAGCAGGACTAGCTGCAGCAAGTCTTAATCTACAAGATGTATCATAATAACTTATAGCAGCATCTACGTGTTGAGTATCATTTGGCTCCCAAATTTGTGCAGTACGACAAATTCCAGTAACAGGTGAACCTTCACCAGGAAGACACTTGATTCCAGTTATTGTATTAACATCAGTAGTTTTACCATTAACTCTACCTATTTGAGCAAATCCAACACGTACTGAGTTTTCAATACCAGTATCATGTACACCAGTAGATCCAACAGTAACTTCTGAATCAGTTGTCAAATAAATAGCTTCTTCGTTTAAAATATTGTCTTCAGAGTAATATGCTTGTCCTGAGAAGTTTCTAATAAATAAATCAAATGCAACATATCCTCCATTTTCTGTATTATAACCTGCAGCGTTTACAGAATTAGCACGTTGAGCATTTGTTTCATAATTATGAATACGGCTAGCTAAAAGTCTATATCCACCAGGAGTAGCAGTTAAGCTTCCTTTCTCATACATCTTCATTGTAGAAGAAGTTGTATCAATTTCACCAATTGATGAAATTGGTTTTAATCCAGCATTTGCTGAACCATAATTAGCCCAGTTATTTACGTTACCTTCATAAGAAACAGTTTTAAAGTTACTACTATTAATTGTAACAGTTGTATCCCATTTGCTTCCATCTAAAGATAAAAGTAAACTATCTGTACTTGCTATTTCAATCTCGAAACTTTGAACATTAACTTGTCTCATACCTATGAACCATGCATAAGTTGCAACGATAAATATGAATGAAGTTAGAGAACAAATAGCAATTAATTTTTTAATTTTCTTGTTTTTCTTACTATCTTTTCTATTCATTTTTCCATCCTTTCATTTTAAAAATAATTAACCAAATTTTAAACGCTCCTTACTATACACCGCCCTACTATAATACAATAATAATTTTACACTTAGATTAAAAAAAAGTCAATCTAATTTGTCAAAAATTGTCGAAGATTTTAAAAAAAAAAGAAAGGTTATTTTTCTTTCCTTTCTTTCTCTAATATTTTCCCTACTTGAACAATAAACCATATCTTCTCAACAGACAAATTACTATGCTCAATTTTATAAACTCTAAAGATAAAATCAATCTTATTTTTCAAATTAATTAAACTATCTTCATCTAATTCTGCAACTTCCAAATTAATATTTTCTAATCTATATTTATTGCAAATGACACTTGCAACATCAGTATCTTCAAAAGTATTAATACCATTTATTATTATATTAGTTGGATTAGCAGCAAACTCATCAAACTCATCACATAATTCAACAATTTCATTATAAGTTGTCAAATTAAATACTTGTTCAAATGTCTCCTTCTTAAAGAAATTATAACTATAATATAAACGAACAACATCTGAAATCAACAATAAAGAATCATTCTTAAGAGAAATAATTTTATTCTCAAATTCCATTTGCTCTTCTTTATAATATAAATCATATAATTCCTTCGCAATCTTCAATGACTCAATCTTCAAATTTTTTAAACTTTCAGTATGACCTTTTTTAAATAAAGATAAACCGCCTTTATTATCATTAAAAATTTTATTATTAATACTTTCAAGTTTAGATTCTTTAGTATTAATTTGAGTTTCAAGATTTTTCAAAGCAGTCGCATTAGAATCAGCTGAGTTCTGTTTTTCATATTTTTCTTTAAAATAATTAAATAAAGGAACAAATTTTAAATAATTACTATATTCTAAAATATTAGTTCTTAACTTTCCTAAAACTTCAAGTAGCTTCTTTATAGTTTCTTCATCACTATAATCTATCTCATTTATAGTCAACCCAGAAAAAGTTGTAGTTCTAAACTTGCTATCAGGAAAATAATTATTTATTTCAATTTCACTTTTTTTAGCCATTTGAACAATATCATACATGTCCTCATCATTAGCGTCAACTAACTCCTCATACTTCTTTCTTAACGCAATCAAAAATTCGTCATAACTTTTAAAATTATTTTTACTTAATAAAGTATGTTGTTCATGAGAAATATAAGTTTCAAAATTCTTACGATATTTTCTAATTAGCTTTCTAAAATTAAGTTCTATATGTTCTATTATATTAGGATTATACCAATATATTTTTTCAAAAGTTTCAGATAATTTATTATAATCACTATTTACTTTAAAAAATTCAGTCATATATTCATTAACATAACATGTGTATTTAAAATCACTAGCCTTTAAATCAATACCAGCTGTTTTAAACTTTTGAATCAATTTACTAATATTTTCATTAATTTCCTCAAAAGTAAAATTAGAATAGTTATGTATATCATAAAGTAAATCATCAAGTCCCATCTTTTCTTTAAAAGAATTCATAGGATTTAATATAAATTTCATATGTCTACATTCTTCAAATTCTTTAGATATTTTTTCAACATCCACTTTTCTATCAGAACATTCAAATGATTCACTCTTAGCTTGTAAATATTTTAAAACACTCTCTTTATAATATTCATAATTTTCATAAATCGAAGCTATCTTTTCATTATATTTCTTAATATTAGTTTTGTTATTTATAGGCATGGAAGATAATAATGTCTTTTTAGCTTCAATATCATTATCAATAAACTCTAAAAAATTATTCATTTGAAGCCTCGCTTTCATCAATCTTACTCTCATCCAAAAAATCTAAGAAAGCACCTATATGTTCATAAACAGTTATTAATTCTTTCAAACTAAGATTAGAAATATCAAAAT
>Ga0256404_1000714_pt1 | contig 84880 bp, 63 predicted proteins | sample RumenRJG_01DNA_FD_185990 | JGI IMG/M metagenome (GOLD analysis project Ga0256404, IMG submission 185990) | Bovine rumen microbial communities from Lethbridge, Alberta, Canada - RJG_01 | ecosystem: Host-associated > Mammals > Digestive system > Stomach > Rumen | place: Canada: Alberta | collected...
CCTGGTTGGGGCGACGGCACCAACTGGGTAAAAGGAGACTTACCTTATAGGTTTAAGTAATATTTTTGTGCAAAGTTAATTTTTAAGTAATGAGAAAGGCCCGCTGGGATAGCGGACCTTTCTTGTTTTTATTCAAAAACTTAAGTCTCAAGACTTGAAGAGCCGTGAGAACCAGCTTTTCTGACTCTCTTCCCAAGCGTCAAGGGCATTTCTCATGCGTTCACCACCCAAGCTGGCAATTTCATTCACTTTGTCGAAATCGAAAACTGCATAGGGCGTGTCGGTGAGGTCAACCAGAATGTCGGGCTTGTAAATCTGAATGTTCAGCTCGGCATTCTCCTTCAACATCAGAGAGATGTTGCGCATGGCCAGCGTGGCAAAGTTGAAGTCAAATTCAGGATGCTTGATGTGGCTGATGAGGCTTCCGAAGAACGACTTGCCGTGATCTTGATCTGCGGTTTCTTCATGGAAGAAATGAGAGCCAACGGTTTGGAATGAACTGCACACATTGACAGCGACCAATATATCGCCTGGCATTTGGCTGGCCTGTTTTACTGGCAGTGGGTTGATGGTTCCTCCGTCCACAAGTACCATATTGTCACGCCTTACAGCCTCAAAAAACAAGGGAATGGATATGCTGGCCCGAATGGCATCATAAAGGCTTCCCTTGCGGAATTCCACTTGTTTCCCGTTTTCCAGGTCACTGGCTATGGCACAGTAGGGAATGGGCAGGTCCTCGATGTTGACGTCAGGCACAATCTCTTTCAGCTTCTCTATGACACGCTTGCCTTTCATGACATGGTTAAGGCTCAGTGAAACATCAGCTAATGATACCATCTTGGCTTTATCCACTGTCTGCATCAATTGGATGAATTCCTCCAGTTTTCCTGCTGCAAACATTCCTCCTACAAGTGAGCCCATGGAACTGCCTGTAACGCTGCTGATAGTGTAACCTCGCCGCTGCAGTTCCCTTATTGCTCCGATATGGGCATAGCCTCTGGCTCCACCACTGGCCAGGCAAAGCTGTACTTTCTTAGATCTTTTCCCTCCAAACAAGTTCATAATCCTCTTTCTGTTAATGGTTAATAGATAGTTTAATTCACTCTTTTTGCAAAGATAGTGCAAACGAGCGGAAAAACAAAATTTATTTTGATTTTTCCCGAGTGCAGCCTACCCATTCCCGAACTTTGTTCGCCTACCCGTAGCCTTTCATGGCTCGAAGAGACTTAAAGATAGTGCAAAATTTCGATTGAGCGAAGAGAAAGCAAATGTATTTGCTCTCTTGAGCGTGAGAACGTACCTTTTTCTCTAAAAAAATGATGTGTCACTGACCAGCGAGAAGTAAATTTATCAAAACGAGCGGAAAAACATTTTGAGTCCCTTGATAAGGGACGGCTATAAAGCAGGGTCTTTCCCGAGTGCATCCTACCCATTCCCGAACTTTGTTCGCCTACCCGTAGCCTTTCACGGCACATAGTGACGTAAAGATAAAGGATGAACGGAAAATGCTTTTTTAAAAGATTTATCCTTTGGTGAAGCCGATGCTGAGGATGCTTATCTTCACATTCCCAGCCTTTAGCAGCTCTTTTCCACACGATAGGGCAGTGGCTCCCGTGGTGACCACATCGTCGATGAGCAGAATGTGCTTGCCCTGAATATTGGCTTCCGGGTAGAGTTGGAAGACACCTTCTACGTTTTTATTACGCTCTGAACGAGTCTTGTGAGTCTGACTCTCCTTAAAAACAGTTCTTTTGATAACGTTGTTGAGAATGGGCAGTTGAGTGACTTTCTGGACACCACGGGCTATTTCCAGACTTTGGTTGAAGCCACGTTGCTTGAAACGGTTGGGAGCCAGGGGAATGGGAATAAGTGCGTCTATGGAGTCAAAAAAATGATAAGGCTGGAATTCCCGGGCAGCCAAACTGCCTAAAATCTCTCCATATTCGGGATGGTTGTTGTATTTCATTCGGAGAATCACGTTGGTGGCATCTGACTTGGGGTCATAGAAAAACCAGGCTGCAGCCCGTTCTATGGGCATAAGTCCCCAGAAGCGTTGTGCCATCTCATTGTTATAGGCCGTCTCAGCAAAGTAGGTGCGGGGCAAATGAAGGTTACAGGGACTGCAGATCAGTTCCTCATCAATTGACAGCCGTTCACCGCAAATGGTACATTCCCGGGGAGAACAAATGTCAAAGAAGCGATATAGAATATTATTTAATTTCAAGTCTAATTCATCACTTATCACTCATCGCTTTCATAATCCAGACATTGCCTGATGATGTCGGGGGTGAAACCACGGCCTAGGGCAAACTTCACCAGCTTCATGTTTTCCTCATAGTCACTTTGGGCTTTGATGGTCCTACGCTTGCTCTTCAGAAGAGGCCTAAGTACGTTGAGGTATTCATTTTCATCGATTTCATCGAGGATTTTGGTTTGGATGTCCTTAGGAATCCGCTTCTGCCAAAGGGCTTGTTCTATCTTTCGCCGGCCCCATTTGTTGTAGCGTATCTTGTCCATCACAAAGGCTCGCGTGTAGCGTTCCTCATTAATATACTGGTGCTTCGTGAGATACTCCATCACACGGGCCTGAGCCTCTTCGGGAAGTTCCCATCGGCTCATCTTGTCGATCATCTCCTGCTGACAGTGTTCCCCGCTGGCACAAAGGGCAGTCAGCGCGATGAGTGCTTCTTGTTCAGTTTTCTGTTTCATCAGGTTTTATTTATCTGCAAAAATAGTAGTTTTTCCCGTAAATGTTGTTTTTAACACTGAAAAATTTGGAAGATATGTAATTTAGATGTACTTTTGCCCCTGAATTAAAACTAAAATGAAGAAGATTATGAAAAAGTTTTTAATTGCAGCTTTAATGGTTGCCAGTTTTGCAACAGCTCAGGCACAGCAGCCTGTAGGAACAGTTTCTATTCAGCCTAAAGTAGGTTTCAACCTTGCTTCTCTGACAAAATTTGATGATACCAGCATGCGTGCTGCCGTAGTTACGGGTGCTGAGGGTATGTATCAGGTTTCTGATATCTTCGGACTTTCAGCAGGTCTGTTATATTCACAGCAGGGTGTGGAATTTGAAGGAGATGCAGCTTATAAGCTGGATTATCTGAACATTCCTCTCATGGCTAATGTGTATGTAGCTAAGGGCTTCGCTCTGAAAGCAGGTATTCAGCCGGGCTTTATGATTAACGACAACATCAAAGATTATAGTATTACTATAGGAAATTACAAAATTAGCTCTGACGATGGCTTGAAGAAATTTGACTTCAGTATTCCTGTAGGATTGTCCTATGAGTTCGCTAATTTCGTGTTTGATGCCCGTTATAACCTTGGTGTGACCGATGTCTTTGATTGGAATGATGCTCCGAAGAACAGTGTATTCCAGTTCACATTCGGATATAAGTTTGTGCTCTAAAGTTCTTTCCTCGCTCTGACAAACCGAACCTTGCCAAACTGGTCTTTTCGGGTTTCTATCTCAAAAAAGCCCATTTCATCGAGCATTTTGGTAATCTCTGTTGCATAGAGCGGATTGATTTCAAAGAATAAACAACCGTGATTGGCCAATGCGTGACAAGCGTATTGGCCAATTGCTTTATAGAATACCAGTGGGTCTTCATCGGGAACAAAGAGAGCCTGATGCGGTTCATGATCGAGCACATGCTGTTCCATGCTCGCAGCTTCCTTTTTACAAATGTAAGGAGGGTTGGAAACGATAACATTCAGTGAAGAGTGAAGAGTGAAGAGTGAAGAATCTTTAGGAGACACATTTAATGCATCTACTAGTCGGAAACAGACTTGGGCATTTAAAGACTTTGCATTCTGACGAGCAATATTTATGGCTCCTTCCGAAATATCCCAGGCTTCCACTTGAGCATTAGGAATATCTAAAGCAAGGGTAATGGCGATGCAGCCACTGCCTGTTCCTATATCCAAAACAGAGAAATCTCTTTCCTCTCTCCTCTCTTCTCTTTTCTCTTCCACTACCCACTGACAAAGTTCATAAGTCTCAGGCCGTGGAATGAGCACGTCGGGAGTAACCTTAAAGGTCCTTCCTCCAAATTCAGCCTTGCCCACTACATATTGCACAGGTTCTCCTTTGATCAGTCTTCTTAAATTTTCGCCCATTTCATCGGGAGGAAGCTGTTCGGTAGCTCCACAAAGAATATCTGTCATGGAAAGTCCATAGCCTACCTCCAAGAGATAGCGCGTGATGGCTTTGGCTTCCTTGTCACCATAGCGGGAAACCAACGGCTTCCAGATGTCCTCGTATTTCATTTTCTCATCCCAAATTATTGGGCCTTTTCTATTCTCCAGACATAATAGATAACGATGACCATCACAACAGCTGCGAAGCCAATGCCGATGATGGTGCCCGACGGGCCTTTCATGCATTCAGGATTTGCAAAGAAGGCAGGAAACAAAGCAACGACAAGGGCAATGACACGTGCACTTTGTGCCTTTAGCTCCAATTGCCGGTAGTTCTTGATGGTAACGGGCATGTTAATCCATTTGGGCCTATAGGCAGTTACCATTAGTGCGGCAGCCGCCAAGAGAGGGATGGCAGCAATGGTAAGTGTGCCTGAGTCACCAGCCGATTTCAGATAAATAAAAACACCTTCTATTATAATAATGCTAGCGAGCACCACTTCGAAAAGAGTGCTCTCCTTAGTGCGTGGAAGCCGGATGTTGTTCAGATCTTCATTCATCGTCGGTTTTCTTTTTGGTTCGTTTATGTTTTTTCAAAGCCTCGTTGATAATCCATTGCAACTGTCCGTTGGTACTACGGAACTCATCCGCAGCCCAACGTTCCAGTGCATCCATAGTTTCTGCATCAATGCGAAGCACAAAACTCTTTGTTTTTTTATCTTCCTTTGGCATTCGGTTAGTTTTTATAAACCGTTTATCCAAGCAACAGTAATAAGACCTTACGCATCTTCTTTTACCTTATTATTTATTGATAAAGAGAACCCGTGTTAACTATCGGCTGGGCATTATCCTCACCGCAAAGTACAACAAGCAGGTTGCTCACCATGGCAGCCTTGCGCTCCTCATCAAGATCCACCACTCCTTCGTCTTTCAGCTTGTCGAGAGCCATCTTCACCATCGATACAGCACCCTCTACAATCTTCTCACGGGCAGCAATGATGGCTGTAGCCTGCTGGCGGCGAAGCATGACCGCAGCAATCTCAGGAGCATAGGCCAGATAGTTGATGCGGGCTTCTACCACCTCGATACCAGCCATAGCCAGACGCTCATCAATGCGGGTTTCAAGTTCCTTGTTCACTTCATCAGAACCATCGCGCAGCGTGATCTCCTTCTCATTCTCCTCATTATCGTAGGCATACTGACCAGCCACCTGACGGAGGGCAGCATCAGCCTGAACACGGACGAAATTCTCCAGGGCATTCATCAGGAACTTGGTGTTGTTGCCCACAGAATTGGGATTGGAAGCCATCGTTTGGGAGTCCACTTCGAAGAGAGCTTTATAAGTGTCCTTCAATTTCCATACCAGCACCAGGCCAATCATCACGGGGTTACCTGTCTTGTCGTTCACCTTGATAGGCTCGGCATCCAGATTGCGAGCACGGAGAGAGAGCTTTTTGGATGAATAGAAGGGATTGATCCAATAGAAACCAGTCTGAGTGATGGTGCCGCTATATTTTCCGAACCAAGTAGTGATCTTGGCCTCATTAGGCTCTAGCTGGAAAAGACCGCACATTGTGATAATAGTGGCCACAAGTAACACAACATTGATACCCAGCAGCCATCCGCCGCCATTTTCCCCACCATCGAGAAGGATAATACCGTAGATGATTCCGACGATGCTCAGAATGAACAAAGCGATTGTGACAAACAGCATCAAAAAGCCGTTGAGAACTGTTCCCTTAAACTGAAATTCTTTAGTTTCCATAATTCTTAATTCTAAGTTGTAAACATATGTTATTTGTAATTCTTAATATTTTATGATATCATTTTGATATCGCAAAGATAATATATAAACTTTCAAACTTCCAAATAATTCTTTCGTTTTTAATGCTATTTAACGAAACGGCTATTTCAAGACTAAAAACGAAAAATAGCTGTTGATTTATGAGGAACGGACAAAATTCTTATTATTTGAATTTTTTTACAGTCATTATTTGTAAAAAATGTATTATCTTCGCAGCAGAAATCTAAATCAAATCAATTTATAATGAAATTTTTAAGAATAGCCTTGTTGGCAGCATTGATGGCAATGGTTAGTCAGAATGCTGAAGCTGTGGAGAGAAAGAAGTATAATTTCAACAGTGAGTGGAGACTTTGTGTGGGTGATTTCCCCAATGCAGAGAAAGCTGAGTTTGACGACAGTCAATGGCAGCAGGTGACACTTCCTTATGCCTTCAATGGCGATGAGGCTTTCCGTAAGGATATTGTAGACCTGACGGATACCATCTGCTGGTATCGCAAAAAGTTTCAGGTTGCAGATTTCAAGTTACAGGAGAATAAGGCATTCATAGAATTTGAGGGAGTACGTCAGGGTGCCGATTTCTATCTCAACGGGCATCATTTAGGGTTCAGTGAGAATGGCGTGATGGCCAGTGGCTTTGATCTGACACCTTATTTAATAGAAGGGGAGAATGTGATAGCTGTGCGTTGTGACAACAGCTGGACCTACCGTTCTCGCCAGTATGAGAGCCGTTATCAATGGAATGACCGCAACTTCAATGCCAATTATGGCGGTATCCCGAAGAATGTCTATTTGCATGTGACGGGCAAACTCTATCAGACACTGCCCCTCTATAGTAATTTGGGTACAACGGGAACTTATATCTATGCCACGGATTTTGACATTCCAGGACATAAAGCTGTGATTCATGCTGAGTCGGAAGTGAAGAATGAGGGCACCAAGGCTTGCTCTTTCACCTTTGCGGCACGGATGCTGGATACAGAAGGAAAGGAAGTGGCCCGTTTCCATGGAGAACGTGTTACCTTGCAACCAGGTGAAACCCGTCTGGTGAAGGCTTCTGCTCCCGTGGAAGGTTTGCATTTCTGGTCGTGGGGCTATGGCTATCTCTATACGGTGGAAACTTATTTAACGCAGAATGGAGATGATTCTTCACTCCATTCCCGAGCAGAGCTCGCCTACCCGTTGCCTTTCACTCTTCATTCTTCACTCGATAAAGTAGTAACCCGTACTGGTTTCCGCAAAACTCGCTTTGCTGAAGGAAAGGTGTGGCTCAATGACCGTGTGCTGATGATGCATGGCTATGCCCAACGTACCAGCAACGAATGGCCTGGAGTGGGTATTTCTGTTCCTGCTTGGTTGAGCGACTATTCTAATGATTTGATGGTGAAGTCGAACGGAAACTTGGTTCGCTGGATGCACGTGACACCTTGGAAACAGGACATTGAGAGTTGTGACCGTGTAGGACTTATCCAGGCTATGCCTGCCGGTGATGCCGAGAAGGATGTGGAAGGTCCCCGATGGCTACAGCGTACTGCCTTGATGCGGGATGCCATTATCTATAACCGCAATAACCCTAGTATCCTGTTCTATGAGAGCGGCAATGAGAGTATCAGCCGTGAGCATATGCTGGAGATGAAAGCCATTCGTGATCAGTATGATCCTCATGGTGGACGAGCCATTGGCAGTCGTGAGATGCTTGACATCAATGAGGCTGAGTACGGCGGTGAGATGCTTTACATCAATAAATCGAAGAAGCACCCCATGTGGGCCATGGAATACTGCCGTGATGAAGGATTGCGTAAATACTGGGATGCCTACAGTTATCCTTTCCACAAGGAGGGTGACGGACCTCTTTATAGAGGGAAGCCGGCACGTGAATACAATCACAACATGGATGAGTTTGCCGTTGAAATGGTGCGCCGTTGGTATGACTACTGGCTGGAGCGTCCTGGCACAGGAACCCGTGTTTCCAGTGGAGGTGTGAAGATTGTCTTCTCAGATACCAATACCCATCATCGCGGTGAATCAAATTATCGTATGAGTGGTGTCACGGATGCCATGCGTATTCCCAAGGATGCTTTCTTTGCTCATCAGGTGATGTGGAACGGTTGGGTGGAAAATGAGGCTCAACAGACCTATATTGTCGGGCATTGGAACTATGGCGCTTCGCTGAATGATCATGGACAAATGATCAATGATAAAGGTCCAGTCGTAAAGCCGGTCTATGTAGTGAGTACAGCTGATGAGGTGGAACTTTTCTTGAACGGTAAATCACTGGGCAAGGGTAAGCGTGAATATCATTTTCTGCATGTCTTTGATAGTGTTGCCTATGAACCAGGCGTCTTGAAAGCTGTGGGCTCTGATGGTAGCAGCTATCAGATTGAGACGGCAGGTGAACCTTATCAGTTGAAGTTGACAGCAATGGAGAATCCAGAAGGAACCAAGGCCGACGGGGCTGACATGGTGCTCTATCAGGTGGAAGTACTTGACAAACAAGGCCGTCGTTGTCCTTTGGATGACCATTTGGTGCATTTCTCCATGTGGGGTGATGGTAAGTGGATTGGAGGAATCGGTACCCGCAACAACAAGGAAATGCAACGTGCTGATGAAAGTAGCCGTGAAGGTTTGCTTGATGCTGCTGCCACGAAGAATATTTCAGATAATTACGTGGGGGCTTGGAGTCTGCCAGTGGAATGTGGAGTGAATCGGGTGTTGGTGCGCAGTACAGTGCATGCTGGTGAAATAACACTCAGTGCCTATGCGGAAGGATTGAAGCCAGCCTATGTTACGGTGAAGACAAATGCCGTGAACACTAAGAATGGACTGAGCCAGGATCTGCCACAACTCACCTTGAAATCCCGTCTTGATCGTGGTGAAACACCACTGACTCCTTCTTATACCCAGCAATCAGAGGGCGTGAAAGTTGTTGGAGCTAAGGCTGGATTTGACAATGAACATGTTCAGAACAGCTTTGATGATAATGAACTTTCTGAATGGAAGAATGACGGTAAACTTTCTACGGCTTGGATTACCTACCAACTAGAGCGTAAGACGGTGGTTGATGATATCTGTATGAAACTGACAGGCTGGCGTCTGCGTAGCTATCCTTTGGAGATTTATGCTGGCAAGAAGCTCATCTGGAGCGGTGAAACGCCCCGTGGTCTGGGCTATGTTCATCTAAAACCCGGCAATCCCGTTGCAACCAAGGAAATAACGATTCGCTTGAAAGGAGCAGGTAAGGACAAGGATGCCTTTGGCGGTATAGTAGAGGTGGCAGAACCCGCAGCAGGGGAACTTGACTTGTTCAAAGCGAAGAATGGTGGTGACACCAAGAATGAATTGCGCATTGTAGAGGTGGAGTTTCTACATTCTATCAAGTAATTTTTGAACATCTATGCCGTAGAACTTTGATAATCCACGGATTTTGCTTAACTTCGCAGCATGAATCAGCAAGAGATTGATGAGATGTATATGAGGCGTTGCCTGCAACTTGCTCGCAATGGTATGCAGAATGCGAAGCCTAATCCCATGGTGGGTGCGGTCATCGTTGTGCCCAACCCCTCCCCTCGAGGAGGTCAGGAGGGGGTTGGCTCCATCATTGGCGAGGGCTATCATGTACGTTGTGGTGAAGGCCATGCCGAGGTGAATGCCTTTGCTTCTGTAAGTCCTGAAGATGAACCGCTGCTCAAAGATGCCACCATTTATGTTTCATTGGAACCCTGTGCCCACTATGGCAAGACGCCTCCTTGCTGTGACCTTATTATAAAGAAAGGTGTAAAGCGGTGTGTGGTTGGCTGCGTAGACCCATTTGCCAAAGTGCAGGGACGTGGCATACAGAAGATTCGCGAAGCAGGTATAGAGGTGACGGTTGGCGTATTGGAAAATGAATGTAAGGCCTTGAACAAGTGTTTCTTCACTTACCACGAAAAACATCGTCCCTTTATCTTATTGAAATGGGCCCAGACAGAAAATGGTTTTATCGACGATCACGGTAAAGCTTTGGCTATCTCTACGCCTTATACCAAGATGCTTGTCCACAAACTCCGTTCCGAATATGATGCCATTCTTGTTGGGCGTGTCACAGATGAACGGGAACATCCTCAACTGAATGTGCGGGAGTGGAGTGGGAAGAATCCGAAGAGGATGGTTTTGGGATCCACCCTCAATCCTTCCCGAGGGGAGGGAGGTTTGAATACGCTGCTTTCTTCTTTATATCAAGATGGAATACAGTCTTTAATGGTAGAGGGAGGACGAAAGACGCTTCAGTCTTTTATCGATGCTGGCTTATGGGATGAAATCCGCGTGGAGACGGCTCCCATGACGGTTGCGGAGGGAACTCCTGCCCCACAACTGCCTATGGATGCACGTCTATATCAGCAAGAAGAATGGGAAGGTAACATTCTCTGTTGGTATTCCAGATAGTTTACCTTCCCATTCATCTGTGGTATAAATATATTAATATTACTTAATGGTTATGCGGCGGGTTGTCTGTCCCTGACGAACAATGTAGATACCCTGTGGAAGCGCGTTCATGTCGTGACCGGCCAGCTGTCCACTCAGTGAGAATACATCATAGGGAAGATTCCCGTTAATGGCTGCGGAAGTGTGTTCCATCACACCCTCAATAGCATTCACATAAGTATAGCCCAACTTCTTGTCAATCCAGGCCACACGCTCTTTGAGGAATTTGCGTACATTCTCCACCTCAGCAGCATAACTTCCCAATGCCTGTGGATTCATATGTACTTTTTGGTTGAGAATAGGCCAGCGCAGGAAGTTGAGCTGCTGAGATTGTTGCAACTCCTCCGCATAAGCATCAATGGTAGCTGATAAACTCTCCTCGGTAAGACCCTTCTGGCGTACTTCATCCCAAATGTCATACAACTGTTTACGTGCATTTGCATTGTAAACAATAATTCTGTCCACAAAGTCTTTCATATTGCCGGCACAACTGCCGCCACTGCGATAGATAAAGTCCGACTTATTATTGATAGGAAAGGTGCGGTAGTCATTTTCGAAAGCAATGTCAAAGTCCCAGACGGGGCCTGTATAGATGATGTCGCTGTCGCGATCCTTATACATATATACACTCCAATAAGTATCCGTATTACCCGAAAGTTCTCCAACAAGGAAATGGCGCAAGAAGGTGTTCAGATCGAGATATTGAATCCAGTTTGCTTCCATCTTGTTGAAATAGTCCTTGATATAAGAACTTTGCTCTGGAACAATCTCGTCATCGTCAGGTGACTTAATGGTGACAGGGTTGCCTTTATTTGAGTTAAACCATGAGGTTTCATCGTAAGCATAGGCATCCACTTCAATGAGATAGCCTCCTGTAAGGGCCGGACCACTGATGTCTGTGGGCTCCATTTCGGTTATGTTCACTCGATTCTTATTCACTTCCACTTGGTCGCAGAGTTGGTAACAGCCTTTGTATTCACCGTTGAGCAATACGTCAACCGCTCTTCCGTAAGGCGTATAAGGCATTTCCATACGTTGACTGAGATTGAAAGCCAACAAGTTACGCATGAGGGTTTTGTCACCGTAGTTGTTGAGAAGCGTCCATTTCTTGGCTTTGGCAGGAGCGTCCAACACCCGTTGCTTACTTTCAAACTTGATACGATAAGGCTTCTTGGGGAAAGAGCGTGAGACATTTCCACGTTCACGGACTCCTCCTGGTTCAGATAGTAATTTTGTGCCGTTGTCACTGATGATGGTTATCTGTGACGATATATCATTTTCCTTGTCGTAGGGAATCTCTCCATTCAAGGTATGGATACTCACCGTAGGAAGATTGGTAAGTTGAGCCAGATGGGAATCATCGCCTTCACCAGCATGACCGTAAAACTCCAGTTCTGCAATATTGCAACGGGCATCTGCAGGACCAATATAACGCACATAACGGAATCCACGGGAACAGGTGACATCAGCCTGTGACATCACACCAATGGTGCCTTGTTCGGTAATGATATAGAGTGGCAGCGCATCCATAAAATCCTCGCGGTTGGAGCCTTCAAAGACACCCAATTGTACGCGCTTGGGTCCCAGACCATCATTACGGGGCATCCAGCCTACCTTTGTGATGATGTGTGGAGAACCCAGGTCAAGGCCAGTCCAAGTGTAGTTTCGTTCATAAGAAGCGAAGAAAGTATTAGGATTCCCGTCAAAGGCTTTTTCACGGCTGTTGACAGTGGTGGATTGTTGTCCATTGCTATAGTCCACAGATTCCAAGGTGCCTATAACAGTTCCTGAAAGTTTTTCGTCGGCATTGGCCCACAAAGGAATACATGCCAACATTCCCATAAAAAATAGTTTTACGTTCATGAATTTTGATAATGAGTAATGAATGATAGTTTACAGAAGATCTCTATCTTCCAGTATTTCTTTTTTATTTACGTCCGAAATCAGCTGGGATTTCGCCCCATTTCGATGTCTCCCACTTGATGATGGGATTGCGGAAGTTGTGAGTGGCCAGCCAGTTTTCAGCTCTTTCGATAATCTGATACAAAGACTCTGTTTCGGGTGTACGCTCCAATTTTGTCTTGCATTTACGCTTGTTAACCCAGAGAATGGCATTGTAGGAATCACTATAGATGGTCTTATCGAAAAGACCTTGATTCCAACAGAGAGCCAAGGCATGGACAATGGCCAGGAACTCACCGATATTATTGGTTCCCTTCATGGGACCAAAGTGAAACACGCGTGCACCAGTCTGAAGATCAATGCACTGGTATTCCATGGGTCCCGGATTACCACTACAGCCAGCATCCACCGCCCATGCATCTGCCTTCACCTCAAGTGGCAGGGGAAGCACGGTGTCGTGGCGGTAATCTGGAGGATTCTGTAAACTGGTATCCATAATCAGGATGCAAAGATAAGCACTTTTCCTGAAACGTCAGCATGTTTCACTGTTTTTTTGTTGACGACCATTTCTGAAAGAAACAATCATCCATTGTGCAAACGATTTCTTGACAACGGTAACATAAATTATTGTCTGTCAGATGTAAAATGAAAAATTTTCCTTATCTTTGTCACGAAAATTCAGTATAAACAAAAAATCTATGAAAATGAGAAAGCTATTGCTCTTCATCGGTATGGCCAGTGTGCTGCTGGCTTGTAAGCCTGGTTCTCAGACGGAGGAAGCTTTTGTCTTGCCTGATCCCGCTGATATCGTGATGTATCAGGTGAACCCCCGTGTGTTTGCCCCTGATCATTCTCTGAATGCGGTGGCTGCCCGCATTGATTCCATCAAAGCTTTAGGCGTGAATGTAATCTGGGTAATGCCCATCAGTCCCATTGGTGTGGAGAAAGGAAAAAATTCTCCCTATTGTATCAAGGACTACAAAGACATTGCTCCTGAATTCGGAACGTTGGAAGATTTCAAGAATCTTTCAAAGGCCTGTCATGAGCGGGGAATGGGAATCATACTTGACTGGGTGGCCAACCATACGGCTTGGGATCATCCTTGGCTCAAAGAACATCCCGATTGGTACACCCATGATGCAAAAACCGATACCATTATTCATCCACGTCCCTGGGATTGGCTGGATGTGGCAGACTTGAATTATGACAACAAGGAAATGCGTGCAGCCATGATTGATGCCATGAAGTTCTGGATTGTGGAGGAAGGACTTGATGGGTTCCGTTGTGATGTGGCTGATGGTGTGCCTGCCGATTTCTGGAAGGAAGCCATCGATACCCTCCGTGCTGCTGCCGGTAATCGTAAGATTGTGATGCTGGCTGAGGGTAAGCGTGTGGACAACTTTACCGTTGGTGGCTTTGACTTGAACTATGGTTGGGACTACAAGGATTCACTCGTGAATGTGTTCAATAAGGGCTATAGTGCAGAGAATCTGTTCAAGGCCGACAAGGCGGAATACGATAGTCTGCCGGCAGGAAAAGTCAAGATGCGCTTTACTACCAATCACGACCATTCCACCATTGCCACTCCGGTGAAGGAATTTACCAATGAACGGGGTTCCATGGCTGCTTATGTAGCCACTATCTTCCCTCATGGAGGAGCCCTTGTCTATGGTTCCCAGGAAGTGGGTTATCCTGATCCCATCAACTTCTTTAAATATGTACCAGTGGATTGGACTGCTAATGCTAGTCTTTATCAGGAGTATCAGCATCTGATCGGTCTTTACAACAAGTATCCGGCTTTGAGAAAAGGTGAGATGACGGCTTATCCCAATAAGGATATCATGTTGTTCCAGAAACAAGACAGTGATGACAGGTTCCTGATTGCCGTGAATGTTCGTAATGAGGAGAAGTCAATGGAACTGCCTTCATCATGGGCCGGACAGAAAGTGACGAATCTATATGGTAATGCCGAGGAGACATTGGGAGAGACCTTAACGCTCAAGCCATTTGAATATAAGATTCTGAAATAGAGAAGAATTCATCATAGAAAAAGTGGTTAGACGTTGAGCCTAACCACTTTTTTGTTTCTAACGGGCATTGCTGATTACATACGTTCGGGAACTTCAATGCCGAGCAAAGCCATACCATTACGGATAATCTTGGCGACATTCTTGGCAAGTACCAGACGGGTGAGTTTGGTGGCATCATCCTCTGCATTAAGCACACTGTAGTCGTGATACCAGGAATTGAACTCCTTGGTCAGCTCATAACAGTAGTTGGCAATGCCACTGGGACTGTAGTCCTTACCGGCTTGTTCTACGGCAGCACTGTAGGCGTTCATCTTCTGGATGAGGTCAATTTCTTTTTGGTTGATGGGTGACTCTTGTGTGTTGAGTGCTTCCGGAACGGTGATTCCCTGTTCTTCAGCCTTGCGGAGAATACTGCGGATACGGGCATAGGTGTACTGGATAAAAGGACCGGTGTTACCGTTGAAGTCAATACTTTCCTCAGGATTGAAGAGCATGTTCTTGCGGGCATCCACTTTCAGAATGAAGTATTTCAGGGCACCCATACCACAGATGCGTGCAATTTCATTGCGCTCTTCCTCTGAAAGGTCTTTGCTCTTGCCTGCCTCCTCACTCACTTTGCGGGCACCTTCAATCATAGCCTGAATCAGGTCGTCGGCATCTACCACTGTTCCTTCACGGCTCTTCATCTTACCGTTGGGGAGTTCCACCATACCATAAGAGAAGTGAACGAGTTCCTTACCCCATTTGAAACCAAGACGGTCGAGCAGGATAGAGAGCACCTGGAAATGATAGTTCTGTTCGTTGCCCACCACATAGATCATCTTGTCGATGGGATAGTCCTGGAAACGCATCTCAGCAGTACCGATGTCCTGTGTCATATAGACAGAAGTACCATCACTGCGGAGCAGCAGTTTTTGGTCGAGTCCTTCGTTGGTGAGGTCGGCCCAGACAGAGTTATCCTCATGGCGCTCGAAGAGTCCCTTCTCAAGTCCTTCTTCCACTTTTGCCTTACCCTTGAGGTAGGTCTGCGACTCGTAGTAAATCTTATCGAAGCTGACACCCAGTGCCTTGTAGGTCTCATCGAAACCAGCATACACCCAGGAGTTCATCTTCTCCCAAAGAGCGCGAACCTCAGGGTCATTCTGTTCCCACTTCACCAACATCTCATGGGCTTCCTTGATGAGCGGAGCCTCTTGCTTGGCTTTCTCCTCATCCATGCCTTGTGCCACGAGTTCCTTGATTTCCTCACGATAGTGCTTGTCAAAAGCAACATAGTAGTCACCGATAAGGTGGTCGCCCTTCTTGCCGGAAGTCTCAGGTGTCTCACCATTTCCCCATTTCAGCCAAGCCAGCATGGACTTGCAGATATGGATACCACGGTCATTGACGATGTTGGTTTTCACCACACGGTTACCATTAGCTGCCAGAATCTGAGCCAACGACCAGCCAAGCAGATTGTTGCGTACATGTCCGAGATGGAGAGGTTTGTTGGTATTGGGTGATGAATACTCAATCATAACCAGCGGAGAATCCTCTGTGGCTTGCTTTTCACCAAAATGCTCATCGGAGTTGATATCGTTGAGCAGAGATATCCAGGCAGCAGGAGCAATGACGAGGTTGAGGAAACCCTTTACTACATTGAACTGGCTGATAACCTGGGTGTTCTGTTGCAGCCACTGACCGATATCCTGTGCGGTGTCTTCCGGTTTCTTACGGGAAGTTTTGAGGAAAGGGAACACGACGAGTGTAAGGTTTCCTTCAAAACCTTCCTTCGTGTTCTGTAATTGTACCATTTTCTCAGGGACATCAGCCCCATAGAGCTCCTTCACCGCTTTCAGTACAGCACTGGTGATTTCTTTCTGAATATTCATTTTTCTTCTTTAATGTAAAATTTGGGTGCAAAGGTACTAAATAATTCTTAATTTGCTTATTACTTTTAGGTCAAATATTGTTTTTTGAGCGAATCCACCGAACGAGTTCACCTATCCATAGGACAATACTTGTGCCACAGATAATCATCACCCAATGACGAAGGGAAAGGGGAGTCACGTTGAACATCTGACCGCCAAAAGTGACGATGAGAATCTGACCGATAAAGATACACGTGGCAATGAAGTTGAAGCCTTTGCATCCTTTCAGTCTAAGTGCACTCTGACCTGTCTGGAAGGCACGGGCATTAAACATGTTCCAGAACTGAAGCATTACAAATGTGGTGAAGAACAGACTGAGGTCATAAAGGGGCATTCCGCCTTTCTCAAGAACCCAAAGCACACCTAATAGGAACACCGTGAAGATACCACCCGTGACGAGAATACTCCATTGCATAGGCTTGGAGATAATAAAAGCCTGACGGGGGCGTGGCTTGTCTTGCATGACGCGTTCCGTGGGAGGAAGTGAAGCTAAAGCCATGGCTGCAAAAGTGTCCATGATGAGATTTACCCACAACATCTGTGTGACAGTCAGCGGCGATTGGGTGCCTAAGAAGGCACCTGCCAATACCACCAGACAAGCACAGACATTGACCGTCATCTGGAAAAGAATAAAACGCTGAATGTTCTGATACAGTGAACGGCCCCACATCACAGCGCGTCCGATGGAGGCAAAAGAGTTGTCGATAATAGTTATATCCGAAGCTTCCTTAGCCACAGCAGTTCCATCACCCATGGAAAGGCCGACATGAGCAGCCTTGAGGGCAGGCGCGTCATTGGTGCCGTCACCAGTTACTGCCACCACTTCTCCTTTCTGCTGAAGGGCTTCCACCAACCGTTTCTTATCCATGGGTCTTGCACGGGCAATAATCTTCAATTTTTGTACTCGCTGAAGCAATGCCTCGTCAGACAAGGCTGCAAACTCCACCCCCGAGATGATGGCATCATCTGTGTCTTCATCCGTCCAAAGTCCTATCTGACGTCCAATCTCACGGGCTGTTCCTATGGTGTCACCCGTCACGATCTTCACCTTGATACCTGCATTCAGACATTCTTGAACAGCTGCCGGGACATCCGCGCGGACAGGATCGCTGATGGCACAAAGCGCCATTAACTGAAGGTTAGATATTTCTGGGATTTGGGAATGATCGGAGTTGTCGGTGACGATACCCATGGCAAATGCCAGTGTTCGCATGGCTTTCTGCTGATATTCGGCAAGCAGTTTATTGAAAACCAGGTTTTGCTCTTCAGTAATCTTGCAGAAACCAGCTACGATTTCGGGAGCACCTTTTATATATAGAATATGTTTTCCGGGAAGCACCTGCGATTCCACAACAGTAGCCATGTATTTGGTTTCGGTGGAGAAAGGTTGTTGATTCAGAACGGTTGTCTGCCGGCGTTTTTCAAGATAGTCAATGCCTTTGTCACGTAGCCAAAGCAACAGGGCTCCTTCTGTGGGATTGCCGATGACGGAAGCCTGAGGATCAAGATTGGCAGTACTGTTGAGTGCAATGGCTTCATGGAGAAGTTTTTCTTCCGTATCGTCGTGTTCGTTTTTTGAAGAGAAATATTCTATATCGGCCACTTGCATCTGGTTTTGTGTGAGTGTACCGGTCTTGTCGGTACAGATAACGGTTGCAGCTCCCATGGTCTCACAGGCATGCAGACGACGCACCAGATTGTTGGTTTTCAGCATACGCCTCATACTATAGGCCAGTGAAAGGGTCACAGCCATGGGAAGTCCTTCGGGAACAGCCACTACGATGAGCGTCACGGCAATCATGACGGACTGTAACAGATAGGCAAGGAAGGGCGTCAGATGCTCGGTGATGGGAGTAAGTGAGTCGGCATTCTGAGTCAGATAGACAATGATGCGGCCCACCACAATCAGGGCTGCAATGGCATAACTGACCTGCGAGATGAGTTTTCCCAACCGTTCCAGCTGTTCATTAAGCGGTGTTTTGACGCTGTCGTCTATTTGTGCCGCCACAAAGACCTTGCCGTTTTCTGTGTTGTCACCCACGGCAAAGACACGCATCACCCCATTCCCTTCCATGACTTTCGTTCCTCGCATGGCATGGTTGGAAGGGAAGGTAGCTTCGGAATCTTGTTCCTCTGCAACAACGCTTTTCCTGCAGATAGGCTCTCCTGTTAAGGTGGATTCATCTATTTGCAATTGTACAGCTTCAAGCAGTTCTCCGTCAGCAGGAATCTCACTGCCTGTGGTAAGTATCACGATATCTCCCACCACGATGTCGCGCTTGGGCACCATCTGCGAATGGCCATCGCGAATAACCTGTACGGGTTCATCATCGTTGACTTGATTGAGAATGGCAAATTCGCGGTCAGCTTTTACTTCAAAAATAAAAGCCAGACCGGTGGCAAGGAAGATGGCAATGAAAATACCTACGGGTTCAAAGAAAACGGAAGCCTCCTGGTGAAGTCCAAAATACTCGTAGCAGGAAATGCCAATGGAGAGGACACCTGCAACGAGAAGAATAATAATGAGGGGGTCGGTGAACTTGCTGAGAAACTTCTTCCAAAGCGGTTCCCGTTCAGGGGGTGTCAGAAGGTTGACACCATATTGTTGTCTGTTTTGCAGTACCTGCGCTTGTGATAGCCCTGTGTAATGCTGTTTCATTCTACTTTCAGAAAATTTTTGCAAAGGTAATGCTTTTTATCGTGAAATGCAAATCAGTTGGATTTTTGTAACGAACTTGCAATAAGGTAGGTATATAAACTCGAGAAAGGAGCGACATCTCGTCGACCCTTTCTCATAATAACTTATTTATGAAACGATGAATAATTATGTATCTGTGCCTATGAATCTATTCTTTTTAAAATTCTGCGGCAAAGTTAAATAAATTTATTGGAACCGCCAAACTTTTTTCAACAAATCGATACTTTTTATCGATAAAAACTTACAAATTAGAATATTCGTATAGTTTTTTGTAGAAATCATTGTAACTCATGGTAGCCTTGTCACCTAAGATAATAAGTTTCATTCTGGCGCGTGTAATGGCTACGTTCATTCTCCGTAAATCACGCAGGAAACCAATATCACCTTTGGGATTGTTTCTTACGAGTGAGATGAGGATGATGTCGCGCTCTTGTCCTTGGAATCCGTCCACGGTGTTGATGGAAATGAGGCTTCTGTAAGGTTTAAAGAAAGGCTCTTTCTTCACCATTTGCCGTAAATACTGTACTTGGGCACGATAGGGAGAAATAACACCCACGTCAATGCGTTCTTCCAGAATACGCTGTTTTCCTATTTTCTCAAAGTAGAGTTCCAGAACGGCCAATGTGAGCAGAGCTTCCTGCTTGTTGATGCGCCCGAAGGATTCCCCGATGAATTCTTCCTTGGCTCCAATATCGGCGGTGTCTATCCATTCTATGGGATCATCATAATCGAGAATACCACGGTTTTTCACACTGGCATCGCTGATGACCTTCCCGCCATAGAACCAATCGGAAGAGAAACGCATAATCTGTTCATTCATGCGGTACTGAATCTGCAGCAAAGAAACGGCTTCCGGATGATTTTCCACAATGCGCTCCATCAGCGTCTTGCCCAGTCCTCCCTTCAGGGCTGCAATGCTTTTTACCGTAGGAGGCAACTGGCAATGGTCACCAGCCAGAATGACGCGTGAGACTTTTCGGATGGGAATCCAGCATGCTGCTTCCAGGGCTTGGGCTGCTTCATCTATAAATAAGGTGCCGAACTTCATGCCTTGTAGCAGACGATTGGCAGATCCCACTAAAGTACAGGCAATGACGCGTGCCTCTCCAAAGAGTTCGCTGTTGATGCGTATCTCCAGTTCGGTGGCCCTTGCTTTCAGCCGTTCCACTTTCTGGTGGTATTTGTCATCACCACGCTTCCTTTTGGCCCGTAATTCCCGAAGAGCCTTTCGGATAGCCCACAGTTGCGGATAATCTGGATGAGCTTCAAACCGCCGTTCAAAAGTGAAAGAGAGCATTTTGTCGTTGACACGGGTGGGATTACCAATGCGCAGGACAGGAATGCCACGGTCCACGAGTTTCTCGGAAATCCAGTCAACGGCCATATTCGATTGGGCGCATACCAGCACCTGACTTTCGCGCATGAGTGTTTCATTGATGGCTTCCACGAGGGTGGTGGTCTTTCCGGTTCCCGGAGGCCCATGAACAATCATCACGTCTTTAGAGCGAAGCACACAGTTGACGGCTTCTTCCTGTGTTTTATTGAGATAGGGGAAAGTGAGGGATTGGAAAGAAAAAGTCTGGGGTTTTATCTGCGTGTTATAAAAAAGGTCACGGAGATAAGCCAAACGGTTGTCATTGGCTTTCATCACACGGTCAAGGGCATCGAACATCATCTTATAGCTTGTTTCATCGAATGAAAGCTGTACGCCGAGGCCTTCCGCATTCTGCAAATCAATGATGGGCGTGTTATCAGGAACCACGATGACCATGCGGTCTCCATCCACATAGGAGACGGTTCCCGTGAAAGGAAAGTAATGGAGGGTGCTTCCGGAATTGATGGAATTTCCTGAATTACTTGATATTCCGGAGATTCCTCGGAAAAAGGCCACAGGTCTTCCAAACTCGAAATTATGCTCGATGTCCTGATCCTGTGTGCGGTGGATTTCAATGGAAAGCTGGTTCAGCGAATTATAATAGCTTTTGCCTGTCTTTACAGGCCACCAGGCATCACCCCTTTTCAGCTTCCGCTGCATGCCGATAGTTTCGGTCAGTTTGCGGAAGGCTTCTTTCTCGGCAACATATTCCATCTGCAGCAGTATTTTTTGCTGCATCAATGCCTGAATGGGGTTGAGGTTATTCAATTTTGAATTATGAATTACGAATTACGAAGTGTCGCCTACGGCGATTATAAATTTAGAATTACGAATTACGAATTATGATGTGTCGCCTACGGCGATTATCAATTAAGAATTGCGAATTATGAATTATGATGTGTCGCCTACGGCGATTACAAATTTAGAATTATGAATTACGAATGCAGCGTTATGACTATCTCTTATACTATTTGCTCCCTCCCTCACAGGGAGGGCGGGGGGAGAGTCTTCTTTTACGGCATAGCCTTCAGACCTTCCCATTCTACATCCCATCCGGCAGGGAATCCGGGGTTCTTTTCCTTGCATCCGTCCCATCCGGCACACATCAGGGCAACAGCCGTCAACAGTCCACCGTTACCTGGCAGATAAAGACGCAGGCGCTGGTCTTGATAGTTATGTCCGCTTACCAGATAGGTATTAGTGCGTTTGGGCATAAGCAGGGCATCCACGGCCTTCTGTTTGTCACCCAAACGGGCAGCACACATGGCCACCATCGGATAGTCCCATCCCCAGGTCTTGTCCCAGTTCCATCCGTCCCAGATCCAGTCGAGAGTCTTCTGCATCAGCTTCTTATTGAAGAGCCCTGTGTCGGGAATGATGCCATAGGCACCCAGTACGGCAGGATGGTCGCTGATATATTTGATGTTCGTATAGGTATCGGTAGCATCGGCAGAAGCCAGATAAAGCCCGTCCTTATAAGCCAGCGTATCCATTTGGATGGGATGACCTGCCACTTTCATCGCCCATTGCCAATAAGCCAGTTCGAAAGGAGGATTCACAGTTGACGATGCTGAGAGTGTTTCCTGGGCAGGAATGCAACCACTCAGGGCATAGGTGCCATCTGATTTTCCAGCAGATGACTGACGGGCATAGTCAAGCATGAACTCAGCGGTTTCTTCAATCAAGGTGGAGAATCGGCTGACATTGGTGCCTGCCCGTCGGAGCAGTTCGGTAAGATAAATAAGATGAGGCTGTTGCCAAATGAGGTAACTGCCTACTTTCGAGGGCGCTTCCTCTGAACTGGGATCCGTCATTTTCATCCATCGGATGCCCTTGTAACCTTGGCGCTGTGCAATCTTACGGGCCATGGGCTCTGCGCGGAAATACCAGTCAAGTGAGCGTTCCAGCAGTTCGGGGTGTCCCCAAAGGGCAAACTGTGCCTGATGCCACCATATCATTTCCAGATGATACTTGCCAAACCATGAGTTATAGGTGAGACCCGTTTCTTGTGGGGGTGTATTACCGGCACAGTTCACGGCCAAAAGATATTGCGAAAGGATGATGCGACGTTCCAACTCCTTGGCTCTGGAATCGCTGCAACGACTGAAATCCACAATGCCACCTGTCTGCCAGAAATTCGTCCAATAGTCTGCAGAAGCCTTGAATACACTTTCCGCATCCTTATTGGCTACAGAACCGGCAGCCGTGCGATATTCGCAAGTGAAGGCAAACTGTTTATCCTGTGGGGTCAGTCTGAATCCGTTACGGTTAAGCGCCTTAAATGCAGCCTTGCCTTCCCAGCGGATATCCACATAATAGGTAGTTGCATCGAGTGTACGTTTCAGCAGCACCTGCTGATGGTTTGCCTTGACAATCTCTGTGGAATGTTTGTCGTTTGCATCCCAGTTACAGGCATCATCTGAATGGCCAGCCGTAGGGTAGGGGAACCGGAACAGAATGGGGATGACCTTTCCTGATCCTTGGATGCGTACTGCTACAAGGTCACGGATAGGATCGCAGGCCGTTTCCACCTGATAGTTTTTGCCTTTCCAAGAGAAATCACTCTGCAGCCAACCTTTCCAGAGCTGCAGTTCCTGACGGGCATTCATAATGGCTTCTGGGGAATGAATGTCGAATCCGATGGTGCCTAAATGCAGTCGGTGAGGATTGGCACGCAGATAATTGGCAGCAGCCTTGCGACGTTCGTCCTGAAACTTCTCAATGGAGTACATCTTCTGGTCGAAAGCTTCCTCTGCGCGGTAGTTCTGAGTGTTCGGGAAAGAATGCCATCCCCAGTCGCTCATCGTGCCTAAAGGCACACCGTTGCTGTAAACTTCAGGAAAAGTCTGCAGTCCTGTGGCGTCTGCTGTAAAGGCAAATCCGCCATTGCCCACGGTAAGCGATGACAAAGAGTCGATGCTGTTAACCTTTGGATTGTTTCGGTTGATGACTGCCTGGCGGTCTATCTTTGCGTTTGCCGGAAGACAAAGCACAAGCAGTAGAAAAGTAATAATAGTCTGTTTCATGGGGTAATAATTTGTCTGCAAAGTTAAAAAAATAGTTCAAAAGATAAGACGTTTTGCTGATATTTCTTTGGAAAGGCCTTAAAAAACGCCCGCCTTTCCGTCATCTCCTTATGGTCTCCATTCATGTATTGTAAGGTAAGCAAACTCCTATTATCATTTGTTTTAGTCTAATTCAAAAAGCAATTTAGACTAAATTGCAAAGTAATTTAGACTAAATCACAAAACAATTTAGACTAAATTGCTAAGTAAATTAGACTAAATTGCATTAGAGTTCAGAAGAGATTGAAGGATTGTATAAGTGGTTTTAATGCATAGTTTTGAAATGGAGAGCCTGTTACTGTCGTTCGACAAATCAAATTAAAACAAGTTTTATTTGTATTTGTGCTCACTTATTCGTAACTTTAACCTGGATTATTCATGCTTCCGATGCGCCAACCTCTCCCCACCCTTGTTGTAAGGGAGGGGAGCTGCTTCCGCCTTGTGGTATCATGTATAATCCAGGCTAGAAAATTTTGAAATAACGTCGTGAAATATTTTTTCCTCGTTTTTTTTGTTTTTTTCAAATTAAAGCGATATCTTTGTAGCGTGCTAATAGAAAACATAATCTGTAATATAGTAGTTTATGCTTTTATTTTAAAATTGTTAGAAACAGATAGTACCTACAATTACCAAAATTTTTAAAAAATAAACCCATGAAAACTAAGAAAAAATTACTCATGAAGCCCCAAGGCAACTTGGGCAAAACGTTGCAGTTGCCGCTTTTCGTGCTGCTGCTTTTCGTGCTTTTGCCCGGCGTGGCGAAGGCAACCGCTGTAAACCAACCCCCCGACGACGAGCTGCTCTATCTGACCGATGGTTGGTATATGGAAGCTCACCTAAGCGACGGCACCGTGGAATACATTCACATGAGCTGTGTGGGCAGCCTAGTGGCCGTTGACGATGCCTACGACTTCACCGTGCTCGATGGCGACGGCTATGTGGTGGTAGAAAACGTGATGAAGGCCGTATTCAAGTATGTTGGTGAACTCGATGCCATACGCACCGTTGAGCATAACCGTAACCTTCTTGGCCGTGCTGCCGATGGGCGGCTGACGCTCATCGGCGTGAGCGGCAAGGTGAACATCTTCGATGCCGGCGGAAAGCAACTGATGAGCACCACAGCCAAGGGCGGCGAGACCGTGGTCAGCATCGCCCACCTGCCCGCAGGCGTGTATGCCGTGAAGTGCGGCAAGCAGACATTCAAGTTCACGAAAAAGTAAGAGGAGGAAACAGCTATGAAACGAATCATCAATACCCTGTTATTCATGTTCGCCGCTGTCACGATGACGGCGCAGAACTCGTTCGTGGTTGCCGACAAGAACGGCAACTCGCAGCTCGTGCAGAGCCTCATCTTCCAGCAGCGGAATGCCGACCGCTTCACGTGGAAGTCTGACGGGGCTGCCAGCGGCGACATCAAGGATGTCTTCTTCATCGCCCGCGCTCAGGCCGAGCTGGCCACAGCCAATAGCGATGACGTAATCGAAATGCTTGGAGCACTTTCTGGTACCGACCAGGCCGATGCCGAGGCCGTAGCAGTTGCGCTGAACTGCAATCCGAATGTGGAGGAGGCTTATTCTGCTGACGGAGATAATGTGGTTGTCAAAATAAAGGGCGACGACAGTTATGTTGCCTGTCCTTTGTTCAGTTTGGAATCAGTCTTTTCTGCTGAGGGGGAAATGGAGATTTTACCCGACTTGGCCAACGTCAGAAAGAAAATGAGAGCGCAAACATCTTCAACAGACAATAACAAGGTGGCTATTTTCAATTTCTTTGAGGGAGGTTTCAGCACTCACGGCAGCCCTTATGAGACCAAGCATATATTTGCACAGTTACTTTATGAAATGTTCGACGAGAATCTTTACGATGTAGAGATGTATGGACATGGGTTCGACAATGGAGGGACACCTACATTCACAATGTCAAAACTTGATGAAGTCATTCAGCATTCGTCGGACTATTATGCCATTATCATTATGTCTCATGGTTACACCACAAGTGACGGTGAATCCTACTTTGCCACATGCGAGCATTATAATAATGGCACATCTAACCCTTCGAACCAAACAATTATCATAGATAATAACAGATTCCTTGCACATTCCTCTAAAATGAACCTTTCCCCGAACTGCTTGCTTTACCTCGGCTCTTGCTATGGTATTCCAGATAAAGGATATGGGAACAGCAGCACTAGTGTTATTGGCTGGAAAGGAAAGAATTCCATCTCCCAGATACATGCTGGTGTGTTTTTTCACAAACTCCTTTACAGTGATGGATGGGTGGGGCCGGAAGACGCATTGTTTAGCTCTTTCCGAACAGACCCGTTCAATCCGTCAACATCGTTGTATTCGTCTTCGAGTGTGAAAGACTGGGGTTTTGTTTTCAACAAGGCACTGCAGAAAGAATATGCTGAAGGCATGGTGTTGACTATTGGTAGTGGGAAAGATATATTTGTTAAAAAGACAGGTAGGGCATCCAAGTTCGATATCACAGGCTACATAAAAGGAAATGCAGATGATTACCTTAGTTTTGTAAAAGTGAAATTGGAACCCATAGTAAGAATTCAGAATCCAGGAGAGTCTATTTCTAAAGAACCACTGGCGCACCCTGCCCCTCTTTCAGGATTGGCAGGTGGAAATGGTAACTATTTTGAGGATAGCTATACGATAGACGAAGATTTCCTAGAAGGTTTATATAGGATAAATGTATATGTATATACCCAATCGGGATGGAAACTTTTGATACAGCCCGAGCCAGTCTATGTTATTTATTCCAGCAAGTTGGATGATAACTATGCACTTCCAGAGGTTTCCTATGAGGATGCTTACGCTCCTTACATAATTGACAGTGATGCGAAACCTGTTACAGAGATTACTCTCCCTGCTGGATGCAGCATTTCATTTAGACTTCGCGCTTATAGTGGCCATGAACTATCTACTCCTTGCTTGGACAAGAACGTTTGTTCGGTTTTGATTAGTAGTGGTTATCTGAAGGTGACGGGTGAGTTGGAAGGCTCCACCTATTTCGGCATATATGACAAGCAGAACCGCCAGATGGCAGTGGTGAAGGTTATTGTAACTGAGGGATCCTCTTGTCCAGATTTGAATCATCCGCATGCTATTGACCTCGGTCTGCCCTCTGGTACCAAGTGGTCATGCTGCAACGTGGCATCCAGCAACCCTATTCGATTCGGTGGCGGAAGAATTGCATGGGGAGAGACCGAAGAGAAAGACCATTATGATTGGAATACTTACATTTATTGTGATGGAACGGAAGAAACATGCTATGACATTGGATCTAACATTGCTGGCACTCAATATGACGTTGCACACGTTAAGTGGGGAGAAAAATGGCAGATTCCCAGTGCAAATGACATTATAGAGTTAATAGAAAACTGTACAAAAACATGGTTTGATTATGATGGCATGATATATAAAGGTCCCAATGGAAATAGTATATTTGTTCCCTCACGAGGTTCTGTTTGGATTGATTCAACGGGAAAAGGTGGCTACTATTGGACTGCAGACCTTTCTGATGAGAAATCTAAACCATTAAGTTGGTTTGTATGGGGATCTCAATATCCCCAAAAGAACAATTGGGGGAGGGATGCTGGAAACTTCGTCCGCCCGGTGTGGAAGAATTAAATACAATTCAATAGGAGGTAACGTTTTCGGACGTTACCCCGTTGCGCCGAACACGTGGGCAAACTGAGAACGAGGGAAAACCGTAAACGGCCATACAAAGGCCGTTTACGGTTTTTTGTTTTGGAAGAACGTTTGTTGTTTTCGTTTTATTTCGGAAAAAGCAGGGATATATGATTTTTTTCCATATATTTGCGAGCAAAAAGGAGAGGAAAATGATTAGCAATTCTAGCCTGAATAATTCATAAATGTGCAAAAAAGAAGCGTTTTTTGCCATGTCGGCAAAAATGAGTACCTTTAAGTCCTAACAAACAAGGACTTACCTCAAACAGGGACGGAATCTTTTGTGCCCATACGCCATAATCCTGCGGTAAATGAAGATGGAATACTATGCCGAATTCAGAAATTCCTATAATGACACATCGTAGTTCGGTCCATACCTTTCGTGTGAGGCTACTCATATAAGAAAAACTGATACAACTCAGAGGCGAGAAGGCCTCTATGAATTATTTAGGTTTAAAGAAGTTACTGTCGTTCGACAAAACAAATTAAAACAAGTTTTATTTGTATTTGTGCTCACTTATTCGTAACTTTGTCCACAAAACAAGGAGAATGGAAAAAATCCTTATTGTCTCTCTTTTCACTCTTCTGAGTCTGTTGCCTGTTCAGGCACAGAAACGCGTAGGTGACTTTATTGAGTCAACCTCCTATAATGAAGATAAGCGCGGTGCTGTGCGTGAACTGCAATATGTGCCTGAATATGATGTGGTGGTGTGTAAGAACGGTAACAACCGTTACACGCGGGCACTCTATGGCGGCACTTCCTCTTATCGGTTGGAAACCAGTGACCGTCCTGTTTTCGCCTTGTTCCTAAACTCCCGCAACTGCCGTAATGTGAGTTTCCGCGTTTCCTATAAAGGCCATACGGTGGCTCTTGACAGTACAACCGATTGTGAAGCTCGCTATGCACGAGGGCAGCGGTGGTACCGATTGGAGGATAAAAGTTGGGGAGGAGCCAGTCTTTTGCTGGATGTTTGCTGTCTGGTAGATGCCGATCGTGCTGCCTGGCATTTCTGTACCGTTGGATTCCAAGAGTTACCGGAAATAGAAGCTGTTGTTACGGGTGTACGCGAGAAACGACTGCATCGCAATGGTGACATTGGCGCAGATAAGCCTGGCTGCTTCGAAAGTGACGGGGAAGTGCTTCAACGTCTGAAGGTAACATGGGAGCAGAGGGGATTTGCCCAGGTGATGTCGGATAGTCTGCAACTCGAGAATGTGGACTGGCCAACGTTCTGTAAGCTTATGCAGGCTACCGAAAAGCGTATTGAAGACTACGGTCGTCAGGTCATGTTCTACACGCCCGATCCTTTCTTTAATCCGCTGGGCTCTGCCATCGTAGCAGCTGCTGACGGTGCTTGGGACGGAATGACGTGGCTTCATGGTGCGGTAGGCTGGAGAACGCCGTTAGCTGGATGGCGTGCTGGCTATTTGGCAGATGTGCTGGGATGGCGGGATCGTGCCAAAAGTCATTTCGATGCCTATGCTGCCAGTCAGGTGACAAATGTGCCGCCAACGATTCCTCATCCTTCGCAGGATTCCACGCTGAATATGGCAAGGGCTGAGAAGAAATGGGGAACGCAGATGTATAGCAACGGCTATATCTGCCGTAACCCTAACCGTAACGACCAGATGCATCACTACGATATGAACCTGAACTACATCGATGAACTGATGTGGCATTTCGAGTATGACGCCGATACAGCCTATATGCGTAAGATGTGGCCTGTCATCACCCGTCATTTGGAATGGGAGAAGCGCAACTATGACCCCGATGATGATGGTCTTTACGATGCCTATTGCTGCATTTGGGCGAGTGATGCGCTATATTATAATGGTGGAGCCGTCACCCATTCGTCAGCTTATAATTACCGCGCTAACAAGATGGCCGCCAAGATTGCCAGACTGATAGGCGAAGACGGGAGCCGTTATCAGCGGGAATCTGACAAAATACTGAAGGCCATGAATAGCCGTCTGTGGGTGAAAGGCAAGAACCATTGGGCAGAATATCAGGATATGATGGGATTGAAACGAGTGCATGAGGATGCAGCCTTGTGGAGCATCTACACGCCCATTGACTGTGGTGTCTGTACGGATCAGCAGGCCTACCAGTCCACTCAGTATGTGGATTCCTTTATTCCGCACCTTCCCTTGCGCTTTCATGTTCCCCGGAAATATGCTATCCAGAATGGCGTTCAGGAAATAGAACCCGCACAACAGCAGTTCTCTCTGGTAAGCACCAGCGACTGGATGCCCTATTCCTGGAGCATCAATAACGTGGCTACAGCAGAAGTGATGAACATGTCATTGGCCTATTTCAAGGCTGGCAGACCCCGTGAGGGGTTCCAATTGCTCAAAGCCAACATCCTCGATCAGATGTATTTAGGCAGTAGTCCGGGCAATTTCGGACAGATCAGTTTCCTCGATGCTGCCCGTGGAGAGTGTTATCGTGACTTCTCAGACTGTACGGGAACAGCAGCCCGCACGCTCATTCAGGGACTTTACGGCATTGTTCCCCATGCCCTCGATTCCGTCTGTATCATACGTCCTGGCTTCCCCTTGGAGTGGGAGCACGCAAACATCCGTACACCTTATCTGTCATATACATACCGGCGTGAGGCAGGAGAGGATGTCTATGAGGTGGAACAGAACTTCCGGCAGCCTTTGAAAATCATCCTTCGCCTTAATTTAGGCAATGGACAATATGTGGATCATGTGGGAACTACGCAGAAACGGCAGGAGTTCCGGATGCCAGCAGCCATTCTTGAGGAATATGGTTATGAGTCAGTTTATGCTGATCAGGGACTCAAACATGATATTGAAAAACTGGTGGGAAGGGATGCGGAATACAAGCCCACAGCCTTGCATTGTCCTTTTACGGCTACGGAGTTAGGACTCGATGAACCCTCTGATTTCAAGACTTCCCAGCGTGTTCCCGTTGCCATTCACAAACGTTTCAATGCCAGCGTGAGCGACATCTTCAAACAGAAGTATCTCTCGCCACGTCCCAATGTCACAACCTTGGAGATTCCCTCGCAAGGAGTGGGCGAATGGTGCCATCCGCTACTGTGTCCGGAAATCAATGATAGTGTCTTGCGTACTAAGATTAGTGACAACCGTTACTATGTGGCCGGCATTCCATTTATCACGCCTTCCAAGGGCGAGAACATCGCCTATACTTCTCTTTGGGACAATTATCCTCAAGAGATTAACTTCAAACTGAAAGGGAAATACCGCTATGCCTATCTGCTTCTGGCGGGAAGTACCAACCATATGCAGACACGTCTCGACAATGCCGTCGTGATAGTCACCTATAAGGATCATACGACTGATACACTCCATCTCATTCCGCCATTCAATTGGTGTCCCATTGAGCAGGACTATTATGTGGATCAGGAGGCTTTCAAGACAATGCAACCTCGTCCTTATCGGCTTTGTTTAGGCACAGGACAGGTGAGCCGCGACCTTGGTAAATTGTTAGGTATCACGGGTGTGTATGGCCGTGAGATTCCCGGTGGTGCAGCACAGATGCTGAAAATGCCCATCAATCCCAATAAGAAACTCAAATCGCTCACGCTTCGCACCCTCTCCAATGATGTGGTCGTAGGATTGATGGCCATTACTTTGGAGAAATAATAAGATTTATTTACCTTTACGCCACTTCGTGTTGTGAAGGTACTCACGCTCGGAAAAACTCAAAAAAGTTTTGGTTTTTCACTCACTTAATCGTATCTTTATGTCGCTTCGCGCCATGAAAGGCTACGGGTAGGCGAACAAAGTTCGGGAATGGGTAGGCTGCATTCGGGAAAAATCAAAATTAATTTTGTTTTTCCACTCATTTTGATAAATTTCTCACGCTCAAGAGAGCAAATACATTTGCTTTCTCTTCGCTCAATCGAAATTTTGCACTACCTTTGCAGCCGAAATGGCAAAGAAGCAGATATTACTCATCAACGATTTGGCAGGTTATGGCAAGGTGGCTACGGCAGCCATGTTGCCCATCTTAAGTTATATGGGCTATCCTGTCTATAATATGCCCACGGCATTGGTGTCTAATACGTTGGACTACGGTAAGTTCAACATTATGGAAACCACCGACTATATGCAGGGTGTCTTTCCTGTTTGGAAAGAACTGGGTTTCTCTTTTGATGCTATCGCCACAGGTTTTATCTGTAGTGAGCGTCAGGCAAGGATGGTAGCCGATTACTGCAAGGAGCAGGCTTTGCGGGGTACTATTATCTTCGTTGACCCTATCATGGGTGATGAGGGAAAGCTCTACAATGGCGTCACTCCAGAACGTGTGGACTGTATGCGTGAAATGGTAGCTGTTGCGGATCTTATTTTCCCGAATTATACGGAGGCAGCCTACCTGACAGACAGCACTTATAATCCTGCTGGCGTCAATGCCGAGGAAGCTCGGTTGTTGCTTGATAAACTCCGTGAGATTGGAACCAAGAGTGCGCTGATTACGAGTATCCTGGTAGATGGCCAGCCATCGGTGGTAGGCTACAACCATTATAAGGACACCTATTTCCAATTGTCCTATGAGGAAATTCCCGTTCATTTCCCGGGTACTGGTGATATGTTCTCAGCCATTCTCATCGGCCATCTGCTTCAGGGAGAATCCTTGCGAAAGAGCACCCGTGAGGCCATGGATGCCCTTTATCGGCTTATCGATGCCAATAAGGAGAATGAGGACAAGAACCGCGGTATTCCCGTGGAGCAATGGCTGAAGCTGCTGTAGGAAATATCAACGATATTGTTACTATTTTGTACCATATATATATGTTGTTTCAGTTTTAATTTGTATATTTGCAGCGATCTAAAAAAGTTTATGATATGACAACGTCAGAATTGAATGCAGAATTATTCCACGAATTGAGCATCATTGCCAAGGATGAAGGTCTGATGAAAAAAGCCGTGAAATATCTCAAGAAGCTGACTGCCCAAAAGCAGGCAATGGATGAAACGGAATATATCATGTCTTCTCCTGCGATGGTTGATATTATACGCCAAGGCCAAAAAGATATTGAGGAAGGACGTGGACGTGTCATCAAACTTGATGATATATGGAAATAGCATCTGTTTTTAGGCCCTTCCCAATTATGCCGACAGACTGAAGATTTCAGGCAATGTCAGATCATAGCAAGCCTGAATATCACGAACGAAGTTCATTACAACCCTGTCCCAATCTTCATGCTGCATGCCGGGATATTTATCTTGATTATCATAATTAAGATGACACTCCGTGATAATATCTGATGGATTAGTGGCCATATCTTCAAGAATCATCTTGCGCCAAACAAGATTATAAACATCTTCATCCTCGCGCACATCACGCAGTTTGCGGCCACTCATCCTAACGAATAAGGCAATAGCAGAAGGTGTCACTTACCTGCCCCTTGACACTATTGCAATATTAAGTTAAACTTTCCAACAATGTCAATTGAACCGTATTCTTCGTCGGGCAGATTCTTCAACCTGTACTCGCCAGTGTATTTCATATCCTTCCCGTCTTTGGAGGGAGTGGAATCAGTAAAAGTCAGGCATCCTTCCAACGCGGTGAATTCGAGGTCATCAGGCACTTTCACCCCCCCAACGCCGAGGGGAAGGTCGGGGGAGTGGTCGGCCTTCATCTGCTCAAGCAACTTTCGCTCATAGAAATTGCCTCCACCAGAGAGAGTGTGGTCTGTGAGTGGACTGTATTGGATGGGGTATTCCTTTCCGATGACGGGAAAGTGCTCACCGTTGGAGATGGGGATGCCAACAAGAACAAGCCAACTCTCGTGAAGCGCATGGGCCGAATCATCGCGCAGCACAAACTGGAGATAGGCCACGGAGTCATTGCTGATCAGGAACTTGCCGGAGCCGTGCAATGGAGTGTAAAAGAACATGTTGGACAGTGCCTCGCCAACCGTCAGGTAATCACGATACGCCTTGCCGTTGATGATAGCCGAGCCAAAGTCGGTTTCCTGTTCGAGCAATTCAGTTTTCTTGCTACATGCAGACAAGAGTATGCATAAAGCCAAGAGGGGTATATATGCTTTTTTCATAATGCTGTTGTTTAAATGTAATGTTTATCTTCTCTATAAAGTTTTTCGTTTTGACGATGCAAAGGTACAATGGTTATAGAATATAAGAAGTTTTTGCCTTCATTTTCAGTAAGTCAAATGAAGACAAAAACAAAAATACCCCCCTAAAATCAATTATATATCAGGGAGTTGCAAAATTTTTAAGTCAGATTAAATCAATCGGTATTTATGAGCTGCAAGAGTCCGGCTTTTAGGGTCTGCGCCCCTTTCTCATTGAAGATTTTCTTATTGGCACGAGACTTTGCTGTTGTGACAGTTTGTGGGATTGAATCTGTTAGGTTGACTATGGCGCTATCTTCAAAGTCTAAGATTAGAAGCACACAGGCATGGAGTTCCAAAGGCGAAAGTTTCTTTTCTTTAGCAAGTACTTTATATGCATTCGGCATATCTTTACTAAACTGCACCTCCAATGCCCTCCATTCTGCTTTGTTTGGCACAGGGTTGTCTGATCTGAAATCCTTCTTCTTGCGAAACACCTCAACTATTTTGCTATTTTCGAAACTATTTAGATCATCAATCGCGGATGGAAGTCCCGTGGCATCTGCAAGTTCTTCAATTGTCTGTTTCAGTTCTCTTCCCTTCTGTTCCTTTTCTGCAATAAGTTTCTTATAGTCCCTGTCTTTTAGCCTTTGTAGTTCTTCTTGTGTATTTTGGTATTCCTTCTTTGCGTAGGCAAGAGATTCTGCCAACTTGCTTATTTTCTGCTGCTGCTTCCTCTTGTAGCCTCTGTAAACATAGAAAAGCAATATCCCACCCAAAGCCACAGATATGAGTATACCGATAATCCACAGACGCGCATTTCTGGCTTTCTGCGCTTCAGTCTCTGCTTCTTTCTGGCTGCGACTATAATTATAAAGTGCTGACATTTGGTGAATTGCATCAGTCTGCATTTTTTTGTGCAAAGAGTCAATTGAATTTTCGTATAGAATGGAATAGTGCATGACAGAATCTACATTCCTTTTTTCTCTGTAGATAGACAGCATGCCTTTGTACGCATCATTTAAATGCCCATATTCAATTGCTTTTCTAAAATATCTCTCTGCTGATGCAGTATTGCTTATTGCCAGTTCGTAATATCCTTTTGTGTTGTAATACGCTTCTCTTCCTCTTGCTATATTTCCATCTTCGTTAAAAAGCCCAGACTCTTGTTCGAATATTTCCATTGCATGACGAGCCCTGTCTAACTCGCCACGTTCAATATAAAGGTAAATTGATGCTACCAAGGCATCTGCAGCCTCCTTGTCTTCTCCTAATTGTTTCAGTGACAAATAGGTCTCGTTGATAATTTTTAAGATACTGTCTTTCTCATTCAAGAGATAGTAAGGCCTCATCATTTGTTGCCTTGCAATTATATACTCCTTCGCTGTATCTGTTCTTCGTATATAATCAATATAATGCCGCAGAGCCCATATTTCATCCTCCGGAAGATTTTGCTTGTGGAATATCTGAGACATCTGGCCATATACGGCAATCAGCGTGTTATAGTCGAAATCGGCTCTTGCCGTGTCTGCCGATTCTATAGCATCGTAATAAGCCTGCAATGCCTCGGGTGCTTCCCCTATATCACTATGTACTCTCCCTAAGAGATAGTAGGCGAGCATTCGGTCATTTGAATCTCCACCCTTGTAGTAGTTGACAACATCCTTTATAATTGAGTCTGAGGTAAATCGAACGTCGGCCTTGTTTTCTGCTTTCATTCTTACAAGTTCATAGTACATTCTTTCATTTCTGCCCCAATCCCCCTTATTCTGTTCTAACCCTGCCAATACTACGAGTGCAGAATCCGGGTTGGAATTAGCCAACTTACTGACAGCCTCTAACCGAGATGTCATATTCCCGCCGTCGCAACCTAATAAGGCTACGACAATCATACTTATATATATGTAAGCAAGTCTCTTCATATTCCGTTCATCCTTTGTTGATGGAGGCAAATATATGCCCCGGTATTATTGGGGGTGCAAAGGTACTAAAACAATCCGAATCGGGCGACGATTTTACGTTTATTAAGCGGTTCAAAGCCTATTTTGTGATAGTAAAGTTTGGTAGTTTCAAAAATTCTTCGTACTTTTCCACCCGATGAAGGGTTATAGATTTAGGCTGGTAACTCTGAGTCGGAGTTCTTTGAAAGCAATCCAAAGCAGAACGTGGAATTGAGAACGGTTTCCAAATCGTAACCCACCACATTTCCCAATCCCCCGAACTGCCTTTATTTATTAGAAAGATTGCTTTTTCTTCCAAAATTACGAAATAAATCGGTTTTTTCGCAAATGCAGAGGTGGAATTTATAATTATTTAAATCGTCGGGGCGGGTGTCTTTATCCGTTTCATAAGTAATTGCTTCCCTCATAGGGAGGGCTTGGGTTCGGGGCTTTTTCCTTGTTATCAACCACCCCTGGCCCCTCCTTTCCAAGGAGGGGGAGTGTAAAAGTACGCCCCGAAGAGGTGGTGGCTTCTCCGGGGCGTGTTCGGTGTTTTTCTATTTAATTAGGTTATGGTGGGAATTAATAGCCGGGGTTCTGATAGGTGGCTCCGTTCTCGATGGCCTGGATGAAGGCCTGCGGGATGGGACGGACTGCATACTCGGGCTTGAAGTACTGGCCCAGGTCGGGATGCGTCTCACGGAGATAACTGGCATCCTTGAGCATGCCTGTACGCTTCAGGTCGTAGAAACGGCAGTATTCACCGCAGAGTTCGCGTCCGCGCTCATCGAGGATGGTGCGGAGGGTTGGCGTACTCGTCAGACTCTTGGCACCGGCGCGGCTACGTACCTTATTAATTAAGGTGAGGGCTTCGCCTGCCTTGTTCTGATAAATCAAGGCCTCGGCGGCAATGAGATACATCTCAGGCATACGGATGATGAAGGTGGCGTTCAGGTTACCGTTGCGCATCTTGTTGGCATTGGCCACATAGTAGTTTTTGCTCTTATGCTTGGTCAGTGAAGGATAGATGTAGCGGAAGTGGTTCTCCTTGCCGTTGAGCGTCATCTTCACGTTGTGGGCGGCATCGTCGTAAACATCCTTGTAATCTACGAGCAGATAGGTGGAGTTGGCCTTGTTGGCAACTTCCTGTGCATAGTCGGGATCTTGTGGCACCACAATCTTATAGGCCAGCTCTCCTGCAGACAGTTTCTTGCCTACTACACTGGCATCCTTGTTGAAGTTTGTCTGCGTACTCTCGTCCCATGTGAAGTCTTGGTTGGCTTTCCATTGGGTGTCGAAAGATGCGTGGAAGCGTGGGTCGAGGGTACCGTCGCTCTGCACGAAGAGACTGAGCAGATGTTGTGTGGGCATGAAGTAGCCTTCTTTGTCGTAGTCGTAGGAGAGGATGGCATCCTGCGTCTGTTTCCAGGCACCGAAATGACTCAGCGCGCACTGGAAGTCTTCGTCCATGCGGTTGCATTTCCAGTTACCGTTGCTGGAGCCATGTCCGCCGGAATCGGCCTGCCAACGATGTTTCCAGAGAGCCTCCTTATTGTTCAAGTTGTTCTCGGGAGCAAACACTTCGGCAAAGGTGGGATACATGTAGGCACCATAGGTGCCGCCGCCGCTCTCACAGTCGCGGATAAGCTTCTGAGCGGTCTCAAGGGCCTTGCCTACATATTCATCGGTACCATACTCCTTAGTCTGCAGGTATGCCTTGGCGAGGAATCCGAGGGCTGCCTTCTTGGTGGGCGTGGTGCAGGTGGCATCAGTACCCTTGTCGAGCCATTCGGCGGCAAACTCCAGGTCAGGAAGAATGACCTGCTTGTAGATTTCCAGCGGCTCGGTGCGCTCGGGTGAATAGTTCGTGGCGGTGGCGGGCTCGGTGATCAGGGTGACGGCACCGAACTGTTCTACGGCATTAAAATAGTACATGGCGCGCATGAAACGGGCAAACGCCACTTGAAGGTTGCGCTCGGCATCCGACTTGAAAGGAACCTTGTCGGCCTTTGAGATAGCGATGTTGCAGGCACCGATACCGTCGTAGATAACATTCCACATGTTGTTGGTATGCGTGATGCTTGGCGAAGCTCCGGCATCGAACCAGAAATACTGGGTGTATGAAGAGTTGATGTTGGCGCGGTAGGTCCAGAGATCGGTATCGCCCTCAGAGAACATCATGTAGTATTCTGTTCCATAGAGGTGGCGCTCCATTCCAAAGACGGTCTGGTTGACCAGTGCCTGATAGGTCTCGACCGATGTGGTGAGGTTGTCCATGGTGAATCCGCCCGGATTTTCCTCTTCCAGTGAGCATGCGGTGAATGATGTGCATGCTATTGCCAAAATGGCTGTCAGGGTTTTATTTCTGAAATTTGTTTTCATATTGTTGTCCTCCTTATTGCTTAGAATGTTATGTTAACACCAAACACAAACTGCTTGTAGGTGGGGAAGGCATCGGCACCGGCCATTTCGGGGTCGGTTCCCTTCAGCTTGCTCTCGGCGCAGATAATCCAGGGATTGTAGGCCGTGAAGTAGAAGCGGCACTTCTCCATCAGGGCGTGGCGAGTGATGGCCTGCGGCAAGGTGTAGCCCAAGGTGATGTTCTTGATCTTGAAGAACGAGCCGTCGAAAATACGCAGTGCCGACGGACCAATAGACTGGTCGTCGCCGGAACCCGGAGCGGGATAGTAGGCGCTCTGGTTCTGTTCTGTCCAGTAGTCGGTTCCTGCCAGCTGGTTCTCGGTGATGGCCGACTTGGCGGTGTAGAAGCCGAGCAGCTTGCTGCTGATAGTCTGACCGAGACGGGCCATGGCATAGATGGTGAGGTCGAATCCCTTATAGGTAAAGGTGTTGTTCAGACCGAGAATCCAGTTCGGGTTTAAATGACCAAGCACCTGGCGGTCGTTGGTGCTATACTTGTGCTTGCCTTCGTCGGTGCTGCCGTCTTTCTCGACGGGCACTGTCTCGATTTTCACCCATCCCGGCTTCACGCCGTAGAGGCTGAGCTCTTCCTGCGAGGCGTCGGTTCCCCAGATGCCGGCATACTTATAGTCGTAGATGGACTTGATGGCGTGGCCCAAGAAGAGGTTCTCGTTGACGAGGTCGCCGTTAGGCAGGTCCTCGATGCGCTCCATCTGCCACGAGGCGGTGAGCGAGGTGCTCCAGGTGAAGTCCTTTGTGACGACGTTGCGGCTGTTGATGGTCATTTCGAAACCCTTGTTGCTGGTCTTGGCCAGGTTTTCCCACGTGTTCAGCGGCGAGCCCCATCCGGTGGCGCCGTTGGTGATGGGCATATTGCGCTTGAAGAGCAGTCCACGCGTGATGGTGGTGTAGTAGTCGATGCTACCGTCGATGCGGCCGCCGAGGAGTGCGAAGTCGAGACCGAAGTTCCAGTTGTACGACTTTTCCCATCCCAACGTCGGGCTCTCGTAGAATCCGGAATACTGTGCGAAGGGGTGATTCTTGTAGTCGCCGTCGATGGTGATACCGCTGGCGGTATAGATATAGGCGGTGGTGGTAGTGCCGTAAGCATCCACGCCGCCGGAGTTACCGGTGATACCTGCGCCCACACGGAACTTCAGGTTGTCGAGCCAGCTCTTGGTGCCGTCCATGAACGACTCGTCGGAAATGCGCCATGCCAGGGCAGCCGAGGGGAATGAATCCCACTTGTTGCCCTCGGTGAAGAAGGAAACGCCGTCCCAGCGGTTGGAGAACGTGAACAGGTACTTGCCCTTGTAGGCATAGTTGAAGCGAACGGCATACGACATCTTTTGCTTCTGAGTATATGCGGACTCGATGTGCTGGCTGGTGGCCGACATCAGGCGCCAGTACTGCCACACGTCGAGTGCCTGGTTGCTGCCGCCAGCGAGTGCGTACTCGGTGTTGTTCTTCTGCCACGAAGAAACGCCGGTAATACCGAAGTCGTGGTCGTTGGCAACGGTAATCTTATAGGAGATGATGTTCTCCCAGTTGTAGCCGTAGCCGTCGTTGTAGGTCAGGTCGGCATGGGGCGAACCGGCATAGGTGGGACGCAGGGCATTGGAGTTCTTACCCCAGTACTGGCCCAGGCGCGAATGCGAGAGCGTGGCGTTCACCTGTGAACGGAGGCTCAGGCCTGCCAGCGGCGTGAGTTCCAGGTAGCCGATGGTATTGATATAGGTATGGCGCGTGTTGCGGGCATACTGGTTGGTAATCTTGTCGGCCAGCGGGCTGTACTGCGAAGGAATGTATTCGCTGTTGATTTCGCCGGTGGCATCGAAGACCTCGCCAAGCGGGAAGGCTGCCAGTGCGCGCGTGTAGGTCTTGTTGTCACCCTGGTCGCGGATGCTGTAGTTCAGGTTGGAGGAGAATCCCACCTTGGCCCACGGGAAAATCTCCTGGTCGATGTTCAGTCGGAGGGCATATTTGTCCATCTGCTCGTTTTCAAGCAGACCTTTGTCCTGGGAGTAAACGGCCGAGGCGTACATCTTGGTCTTCTCCGTTCCGCCCGTCACCGAGAGCGAGTATTTCTGCGTGGTGGCCGTACGACCGGAAACCTGGTCAACCCAGTCGATCCACTTTCCTGCGTTGTAGGCATCGATATAGTCCTGGTTGCCGCCCAGCAGTGCATTGGTGTTCTCGGGATAACTGCCGTTCTTATATTTATAGGCTTCGCGGTAATAGGCGGTCCATTCGTCGCCCGTCATTCCGTTCTTGTATTCGGGCTTTCCACTCCAGCCGTAGTAGGCATCGAAGTTCACCTTCACACGTCCTACCTGTCCGCGCTTGGTGGTGATGATGACCACGCCGTTGGCACCGGCCGAACCGTAGATAGCCGTGGCCGAGGCATCCTTCAGCACATCGACGCTCTCGATGTCGTTAGGACTCAGGCTCTCGTAGCTTCCGGGCAGTCCGTCGATGATGAACAGCGGCTGGTTGTCGCCATAAATGGAGCGCGAACCACGCAGCAACAGATTCATGCTCGAACCCACCTGACCTGATTCTTTGGTGATGTCGAAGCCGGCAATCTTACCCTGCAGGGCTTCCATCACGTTGCCCGTAGGCGAAATGGTGACGTCTTCGTTCTTCATGCTGACCACCGAACCGGTCAGGTCGCGTTTCTTCACGGTTCCGTAACCGATGACCACCACGTCGTCGAGACCCACGGCATCAGGTTCCATCTTCACCTTCATGTTGTCTTTGGCAGCCACGACAAGCGATTTGTAGCCCGTGTACGTAAGTTCCAGTTCCGAGCGGTTGTTGGGCACGCTCAAAGTGAAGAATCCGTCCAGGTCGGTCACGGCTCCATGAGAGGTCCCCTTGATTTTGACGGTTACGCCAATCATCGGTTCTCCGGTTTCGTCAATAACTTGTCCTCTCAGTTGGCGTGTCTGTTGGACAGCCTGAACTTCCGGAGAAGCCGTGGCACTGTTGTCTGCCATAGCAGAAGGAGTGCACAGGAAAACAGACATGGCTAAAAACAATGACTTTCTAAGAAAGCCAAAGTGATAGCATCTAAAGATTTTTTCCATAATCACAAATTTAGATTAGTATTAAAGATTAAATAGATAGATTGAATTCGATGCAAATGCAATATATTGTTTACAGATATAAGTCTAAAATATATGCAATTTGTACCCATAAAATTTTAAGTTTTTGTGGGTTTATGAGAAAAAAAAGAAGAAAAATCAGAAATCGGGAGCCTTTTCGAATTCCATTATGTCACCCGTCAACGGATGGGTGAAAGAAAGATATTCGGCATGGAGGTAAAGACGGTCGGAATGGAAACCGTAGAGGTCATCGCCCACAATGGGCATTCCCAAACCGTCCTGGTGGGCACAGTGCACACGCAGTTGATGGGTTCTTCCCGTGTGAGGGGTAAGTAATACGCGGAAGTAAGGGCCTTCTTCTCCGATGATTTCATAGTCGGTTACTGCCGGCTTCCCTTCCTCGTAATCCACTACTTGTCGTGGACGGTCCAAGTAGTCGGGAGCCAAAGGCAAAGATATGGTGCCCCTACAACCCACCCCTGCCCCTCCCGAAGGGAGGGAGTTTTTATCCGCTTCAGAAGTATTTTCTCCCTCCCTTCGGGAGGGATTAAGGGTGGGTTGTACCATTGCCACATACCGTTTCTTCACTTCCCTATTTTCAAACTGCCGTTGCAGTTGCTTATAGGCAAACTCGGTCTTGGCCACCACGATGATGCCGCTGGTAGCCTGATCGAGGCGGTGAACCATCATGGGACCCGTGGCATTCGGGAAACGCTGGCGCATGATGTCGTAGAGTGAAATCTCTCCTGTGTTGCCAGGCACAGAAAGCAGTCCTTCGGGCTTTACCACCACCGCGATTTGGTCATCGACGTATAGGGTGGGGATATAACCCACCCTTTGTCCCTCCCGAAGGGAACAACCCACCCCCAACCCCTCCCGAAGGGAGGGATTTGTAGAAGATGCCGCGTATGGCTTCCCTCCCTTCGGGAGGGGTTGGGGGTGGGTCAATTGCCACGTCAATATCGGCTTACACTTGCCGTTACAAGCTGGATAGAACTGAAAATGATGGCGGATTTCGCGTTTAGGACTTTCACCCCACCAGAATTCGGCAATAGCCAGTGGCTGTAATCCATGTTGAAAAGCATACTGGAAAAGTTTTGGCGCGCAACATTCTCCTGTACCGCCAGGAGGTAATGGAAATTTACGCAGGAGTTTCGGTGAATTATGATAGTCACGCCAAATATCTACGACATTGCGCACCTCTCCCTTATAATTAATAAGGTTATACTGCGAGAAAAGCCAGAGCAACAGTTCGTTTGACATTTCCTTGCGCCGGTGTTTGAGTGCAAGAAGAGACCCACCCCAACCCTCCCGAAGGGAGGGAGATTCTATTGGGGAATCGGAGGATTGAAGCTGTGCTTGTAATGATTCAATTTCTTTGTTTAGGGCGGAGATTTTTGCCTCGGTTTTTTTGAAATGGCCGTCGGGCTGTTGTGCATCAAAAATAGGCGGAACGAACCAGTCCCAGTCATTTCGCTGTGCCAAAAGCCCGGCATAGGCGGCGAGAAAACCCACCCCCGACCTCCCTATGAAGGAGGGAGCAATTACTCCTGAAGCGGATAAAGACTCCCTCCCTTCGGGAGGGTTGGGGTGGGTCTCTCCCTCCCTTTGGGAGGGATTGAGGGTGGGTTTTACTATCAGTACTCCAAACATTTCCCCCTTTTCCGCATCTTCCAACAATTCCTCGTGCGCGCGTACATATTTTTTAACTTCCTCTGCTGCCAGGATGCAGAGCGGATGAGGCTCATAGTTAAACGGATCGTTCAACTGCTGAGGCGGTTCTATGTCAGTATGCAGCGGATGGACACGAGGATTCATGCTCACAAAATTACATATTTTATGGAGGTTTGCAAAGAAAAACAAAGAAAAATGATATTATTCCTCATAATAGTTAGGACTCTGACGTAAAGAAGCTCTGCCGACATATGGAAGCGCACAGTTTATCGACAAAAAAAACTCCCAAGCCACGAATGACTTGGGAGCCTGTTTATCTCCCTTATCGGGAGAAGGAAGGAGAAATTCCTTTTACTTCAGCTTCTTGTAGCCGTACTTAGCAGTGCAGCCGAGCTCTTCCTCAATGCGGATGAGCTGGTTGTACTTAGCCATACGGTCGGTACGAGAGAGTGAACCAGTCTTAATCTGACCACTGTTGGTAGCAACGGCGATGTCAGCGATAGTAGCATCCTCAGTCTCACCAGAACGGTGTGAAGTAACGGTGGTGTAGCCATGACGGTGAGCCATCTCGATAGCCTCGAGCGTCTCAGTCAGCGAACCAATCTGATTTACCTTAATCAGGATAGAGTTGGCAGCGCCCATCTCGATACCCTTCTGCAGGAACTTGGTGTTGGTAACGAACAGGTCGTCGCCTACCAATTGGCAGCGGTCACCGATGGCAGCGGTCAGCTTCACCCAGTTGTCCCAGTCGTTCTCGTCGAGACCGTCCTCAATAGAGTCAATTGGGAACTTAGTGATGAGTTCCTCAAGGAATGCAATCTGCTCGTCGGCAGAAAGTTTCTTACCGTTAGGATCCTTCTTCTTGCCGTTCTTCAGCTGGCTATAGTCGTACCACCAGTTGCCGTTCTCGTCCTGTGTAGCGAACTCAGAAGCAGCGCAGTCCATAGCAATCTTCACGTCCTTGCCCGGCTCGTAGCCAGCAGCCTTGATAGCGTCGCAGATAATCTGCAGAGCGTCCTCAATACCATCCAATGCGGGAGCGAAACCACCCTCATCACCAACAGCTGTAGAAAGGCCACGTGCCTTCAGCAGCTTGGCGAGGTTGTGGAACACCTCAGCACCCATGCGGACAGCCTCACGGATAGAAGGAGCAGAAACTGGACGGATCATGAACTCCTGGAAAGCGATAGGAGCATCAGAGTGAGCACCGCCGTTGATGATGTTCATCATAGGAACGGGCATGGTATAAGAGTTGCAACCACCGATGTAACGGTAGAGAGGCAGACCCAGGGCGTTGGCAGCAGCCTTGGCAGCAGCCAGAGAAACACCGAGGATAGCGTTGGCACCGAGCTTACTCTTGGTGGGAGTTCCGTCGAGGGCCAGCATCTTGTAGTCAAGAGCACGCTGATCGAGAACGCAGTCACCTTCGAGGGCTGGAGCGATAATGGTGTTCACATTTTCAACAGCTTTCAGGGTACCCTTACCCAGATAGCGGTTCTTGTCACCGTCGCGGAGCTCGAGAGCCTCATTCTCACCAGTGGAAGCACCAGAGGGAACGGCAGCGCGGCCCATTACACCATTTTCCAACACTACGTCTACCTCAACGGTGGGGTTGCCACGAGAGTCGAGGATTTCTCTTGCATGAATTTTCTGAATCTTCATAATTTTACCTTAATATTAAAGTGTTACAAATGTTATCTAAGATGCAAAATTATAAAGAAAAAGGCAATTACCGTGGTATTGCCTTTTGTTATTAATGATTTTTAATAATAAGTTGAAACGATTGAAACGTGCAGTTTGCAATTCCCGCATTTATAGCACGGCCATGCACTCCATTTCAATAAGCCAACCTGGACGGCAGACAGGAGCATGAAGGAAAACAACGGGCTTGTCGGGGAAACATTCCTCGTAGATATCACGCACCACTGTATAGTCGGCAGGATCGCGCAGATAGACAATCATGGGAGCCACATTGGCATAGGTGGCACCTGCTTCACTAAGCAGCGCCTGCACATTCTCGAGCATACGGTCAGTCTGCCGGCGGATGTCATGTTCATACATCACCTGACCCTGATTGTTGATACTGGCAGTACCGGAAATAAAGATGTGGCGGCGGTCGGAATGATCCACATAGGTTCCACGCTCAAAACTGACACCGTATTCGATGGTACGGTTCAGATGGTCGGAAGCATGCAGATAATGAATCTGACTGGGCATGATGCCGCGAATGGCGTAAGCATCCATCTGCACGAATATCTTTGGGTCAGCCTGACGGCCAGCAATACCTGTGGAGGCGATGAAATGTTCGGTGAGACCCTCCTGTGCAAAGACTTCGTTGCGGGCTCTGACCATTCCCTTGTAGCGATTGTCCACGTCGTTGATGTAGAGCCAGGTACGGATACAGTTGTCTGCAAGTGTGCAACGATGGTTCTTCAGTTCATCCACATAACCATGGAAGATGGAAAGTGCCTGTTCGTGGGAGTCCTCACCCTGATGGTGCATATTGGAAATCCAAAGGTGGTGGAATCCGTCCCAGTCGTATTCCGTGATATTGTTGCCTACCGTAATCTCAATATCGGAAAGCAGCAGCATCCACAGGGCAACTTTGGTTCCGTCGAGGGGAGGCTGCTGGATGATGGAGACGGCTCCCCGTTCTTTGATGAAGAGTGCCTGATTGGTGGCGTCGCTCACAAAATAGCGCTTCATCACAGGCTGTGCATTATTCAAATGCTCCTTCTGAACAAGCATGGCAGCCATCTGCAAGGCCATATACTGCTCCTGGAAAGTATCCAAGGGACGTTTCGCGTGAATCATCACGTGATACTCCCGTGCATTGGTCTTGGAACGGAATTCAAATATTTCAGCTGTTGCTCCGTCGAAAGTGATAATAGCCATTCAGGTGTTGTGAGTTTTATGATTATTCTCAAATTGTGGCGCAAAGATACGGCGATTTTTTGACATAAGCAAATCTTAGGCGTAAGAATGCATGCCGCCGAGGAAATAGTTCACGCCGAAATAGGTCATCAGGATGGTGAGGAAAGCCAGCACCATGTAGAGATGGTAGTGACGCGGGTTGCGCAGCCAGGGAATGCTTTGCTGGTGAACGGGTACGGCATAGACCATGAAAGTGATGAGCGCCCAGGTCTCTTTGGGGTCCCAACTCCAGTAAGTGCCCCACGACACGTTGGCCCAGATGGCACCGATGAAGATGCCGAGACCCATGCAGGTGAGAGCGGGATAGAGGAAGAGCTGGCTCATTAGGAGTGAAGCGTGAAGAACCCCCTCTGAACCTCCCCGAGGGGAGGCATCCTTTTCTTTCGGGAAAGTTAGAGAATGGCCTGTAATCAATCCCCAGATACCTGTGAGGAAGGTGATGCTCAGCAGGGCGTAGGCCATCATGATGACGCTGACGTGGATGGTGAGCAGCGGCGAGGAGAGTACGGGCATGAGATGACCGATCTGCGGATCCATTTGTGAGATGTGGCTTACTAAAAGGAAGAAGCCGGAGAGCAGCAGCCCGAAAGTCAGAATGACGGGGAAACGGCGATACATGAGCAATGAGATAAGCATCACAAACCATGCCATGGTGAGCATGGTCTCATAGCCGTTCGACATAGGAATGGTTCCGGAGATAATCCATCGGAGAGCCATCCCGAAAGTCAATGCCAGGAATGAGAGCCCAAGCACGGTCAGTCCGATGCGTTGCATCCATTTCTTGCGGATCAGTGTCAGGAATGCCATCGTCAGACATACCATGAAAAGAATGGTGGCAAAGGGTATCTTATTATAGATATGCTCTGCCCATGTCTGTGTTTTGGAGGGCAGCGAGGCAGCCCCGTAGCGCTTTTGATATTGCTGCATCTTGGTGAGCATCTGGTCCATTTGGCCCCATTGTCTGTTGAGGGCATACTTGTAGAGCAGGGAGAAGGCATCCTGGATATACTTCTTGCGCTCCGATTGCATTTCATCGGGTAATTTATCCGTAGGGGCATACCAGATGATGGTTGAAGGTTGATGGTTGAAGGTTAAGGGGGCGGGGAAGATCTTGAGGGGCATACCCTGACGCAGTTCAACGAGCATCATCAGTTTGTCGTCAACTTTCGTCACATCCTGATGAAACTTGTCACGGTTACCCTGAGCGGCCTCCTGCACGTATGGTCCCAGGATATAGCCACCCATTTCCTCCTTGAAGAAAGAGGTGAAAGAGCAGCGGTCGGGTAACTGAAGTGTGTATTTCAGCGGACCGCCTTTCATCTTGATAACGGGTTGCTTCTCCCATTCATCACCGTAGAAGATGAAGTTGGCCAACAGCTGTTCGGCCGTGTAGCGGTTGCCTTCCGCATCCTTGTAGTAGCGCTTGCCCGTGAGTTTCTTGGTGAAGTCGAGGGCGTAGGTCTGCAAGGGGCAGATGCGGTCGTTGTAGTTGATATAGAGTTGTCCCAAACGGACGGCCGTCTCTTCCGGGATGGTATTGGCTGCTTTTAGAGGAGAGATGAGAGAGGAGAGAGGAAAGAGAAATGCTATGAGCATGAGGCTCTTTTGCAGTTTCTGGTGGTCTTTCGTATCTTGACCCTTGTTGTTTGTCATTTGATTGATTTCTCTCAGGATTCTGCGATACTGTCCTTTTGGGTCGAAGAGCATCCAGATCAGTGCGATGAAGAGCAGGGCATAACCAGTATAGGTGACAGGAATTCCCCACGGGTCACAGTTCACGGCCAGGATGCTACCCTGCATGTCGGGGTCGTAACTGCTTTGGTAGAAGCGGTAGCCCTGATAGGAGAGAATCTTGTTCATGGAGATGGTGGCATTGCTCTCAGGTTCTTGGGTGGAAGAGGTATGGGCATGTTTTGAAAGGGGCAGGATGGTGACCTTGGTGACGTAGTCGGCATGGGCCATCGTCCCTTCATGGTAATTCACCTCGAAATCCTTGAGTGCAATGCGGAAAGGCAAAGCGCGTGTGTTGATGTCGTTGCCTTCCTGTTCCAGATAGTTATTGATGGTTTCACCCTTACGGAGATGAATCATACCCCGGCGGGCGGTGAGATGTGTGAGCAAGGCACCGGCCAGAATGACGATAAAGGAAAGATGGAGCACCACGGCGAAAACCTTCCTCACGCGCTGTTTCACGAACCAGGCAATGCCTGCGGCTGCCAGCAGGGCCCATAATACGGAAAACCACCATGAGCCGTACCAGTACTCACCCACATGGGCCGTACCTTTGTATTTTTCTACGATCGTGACAGCGGCCATCACCACGATGACCGTCACATAAAGGAATATGAGAACAGGTTTCAGATGCTTCATCTTGATTAAGTAAGAAAACGCCCCCTTGGGAATGACCCCGTGGGGACGTTTTTTTATTGACTGATTGTAATAGGGAAAGTCTCCCTTTTTGTCAATTAAACGGAGATTCCCTGATTATATGGCGCGGAGGAACTTCACCACGGCGTCACGGTCACTCTTCTTGAGTCTGTAGAACTTCATGGCCGAACTGTAGGCCTGACTCTGCTTGGAGTAAGCGTGCCACATAATGGCCTCCACCTCGTTGCGGGCGCGATAGTCGTGCAGACGGTCTTCGGCACCTGTCAGTTGCAGACTCAGTCCGCGTCCCCAAAGTGGGGTGGTGCGGCACCAGCCCGTGCGGATGTCGTTCTTCATGAAGAGTTTGTGCTGCACCATATCGGTGTAAGGCCAGATGGTCTGGTTGGCAAACTTTGGCAGACATTCGCTCACGGGGATTCCTGCACTCTGGGCATAGGCCTTGGAGGCGGCATCTACCCAGTAGTCGTCGGAACCGGTCTTCCATGAAGGACGGTGGCAGTATTGACAGCCTATCTGCATGAAGAGTTGCTTGCCCTTCTTTACCTCGTCATCATCGAGATTACGGGCGGCAGGAACGGCCAGACCGCGATGCCATACCATGAACTGGTAGAACTGCTTGTCTGACATCTCTTCCTCACCGTTGTAGGGCGCACCTTTTAAGAAAGCACTCTCAAACTTGTCCTTTCCGGCTATTGAAGAAATACTCAGCAAGTCGTTCACCTTATTGGCGATACCTTCTTTCGTGTTCGCATAGAAGGGATGCAGCAGGCTGCTTTCATCCGCACCGTATTTGGAGATATAGTCAATCACCTCGTTGTCCTCACTCATGGCCTTTGCCCAATGAGGGGTGGTATAGAACCAATGACGGTCTGAGCGGGTCACATTAGTGATGTTCCAGATGGCGTTGGCACCGGCACCGTCTTGTAGTGTGCCACGGGTCATGGCGTAGGTGAAGCGCTTTACCGGACCGTGAGAACCACGATGCTTGCCCGTGTCATTATAGCCTGCGCTATAGTAGGCAGTAGGGGCAAAAGCATTGCTGGAAGCATCCCACATGGCGGGATTCAGGTCAACACCGGCTTTGGCTTCGCTGCGCCACTGCTCTTCCATATCTTCATCAGTGATGGCATCGAGCAATCCCGTGCCGTAGATACCGATGGTTCCTTCCAGACGGACTTCATAGTTGTCGGGCCTTGGACTTACGTTGAAGGCTGCCTGCGGAATGGTCACTTCGGGGTAAATCAGTTCGAAAGTCTCACCGTCGGCGAACTTCCATTTACCATTACCGGCAGAGGCAATCTCGTCGGTCTCCATCTCAGTGACCGTTTTCCAGTCAATCTTGATCTGGTTCTCGTCGATAGGAGCCTTGAAAGGTGACATGGCTGCTGTCTGCGGCATTCCCGTGACATGTGAGATATACGAGTTGGCGTTGTATTTGACGGTCTCGCCCTTCACATTGAGTTCCGTGCCTGATGTCGGATGATAAATCACGAGCAGGTAACCGTTGCCAATCGTGTTGGTGCGATACTCCGTCTGTCGCTTACCATGACCGTAAGAGGGATGGCAGGCAATACAACTGTTGCGCAGCCATGCCGGTCCGAGACCCTTACGGGGTGCCTGCTCGAAGGTGTAGAGGTGTTCGAAAAAGTCTTCACCCGTGGTGAAGTCGGCCACGCCATTTCCACCGGGAATGAGATCTACGGCCGGTGCATCGGCTGAATAACTGGCCTTCTCGGTAGTTCCCAGTTGTCCGCCAGGATACCATTCTTCGGCGGAGAACACTTCGTTGGCTTTTCCGAAGACATCTTCGGCAGGAGTCAGCTCTCCCAAACCTTGGTTTTCATCGCTGTCGGAACAGGCCGTCAGCAACGGGAATGCCATTGCTGAGGCAACAGACAGTATCAGTAGTCTTCTAAAATTCATCATATTTGTAATGTTTTTGTTATTGTTTTACCATATTCTCTATGAAGCGGCCAAAGCGTCTCACCCTTTTTCATGGTGAGGCGCTTGGTTATGTCGTACCTTGTAGAGGCGAATTGTTTTCAATTAATCCCAATCCTCATCATCTTCGAAGGCGATGTTCCATATCGTGCAGCAGTACTTCACGAAGGGTGAGGGCATGTTGCTGATGGTTTCGATGGCTTTCACATAACCGTTCTCTATCGAAGAGTTGACACTTTCCTTATTCACGCTTGCAAAGAAGGTATGGAAACTGTATGTGTTTGCCGTCTTATCAGTAGAACCAAGCCAGATGTTACGAATAGAACGGATGTTGTCACGGAAGTCCGCGATAGAGTTATAGCTGTAGGGAGACTCCACATACGACACGTCACCATTGGCGAATGGGTTGGCAATCTTTGCCGTACCAACCTCGTTGCAGATACCTACACACGAGCCTTCATCATCGGAAAGTACCTGGGCAATGGCTGACTTCAGGGTAGCGAAGGTGCTCTTGCCTCCACTCACACCGGCCTTCTTCAGGTTGTCACCGAAGGAAAGACCATTGGAAGTGGTGTATTTGAGACCTGCAGCCTTCACCACAGCCAATCGGCTGGCGTTGGCACCGCCATCCCATGCTACCTGCAACTGGAAAGTACGGTTCTTCAGGAGTGTGCAGATGGTCTGTGCGTAGGTCAGTTCCTGTGCACCGGTGATGTTCTCGAAGTTCTTGTAGGTATCTTTGCCTTGGAACTCGGCAACCTTACGGGGCTGGCCATTGCGGAAGAGGATGAACTCCAAAGCATGGAAGCCGAGGATGGTGGCATCGTCAAGCATCTCATCATTCATGCCGTTGTTGAAGTAGCTAAGCAGCAGTGTGCGGTTGAGAGGCCATGAGTCGATGGTGGGGTCAACATCGAAGTCGGAAGCGGCACCCATCAGGAAAGCCTCAGAGCGCTCCCAGTATTGGCGTGCTGCCTTGAACTCCTCGCAAGCTGAATTGATCTGTGCCTGAGTGATAGTGCTGGGAGTCAGGCCGTTGAGGGTTTTCTCCAGCGCCTCGGTGTTATCGGCCAGACTGGTATAGGTGGGAACAATCACCTTGTCCACGATGTTCTCGAGTACCTTATAGAGATAGGCTTCCTGCTCTGAGGAAAGTATGGATGAGGCAATGGCCTGATTGGCTGCAGCCAGTTCGTTGACGAGCGTAGCGCAGTTGTCGATGGCTGACTGACCAAATGACTTATCTTGGTAGCTTCCTGTATTGGAGGAATAATTGTCCTGGTCAACAACCGGTGTGGTGGTCACAATGCTGAAACCGTTGTCATCCTTGTTGTCATCATCATCACTGCTACAAGCAGTAAAACTCATGCTCAGTGTGCCGGCGGCAGCGAAGAGCATTGCATACTTTAATAGATTCTTCATTTTTGTGTTATAATTTTAAATTGTTGATGTATATGCTTTTTTTTACATGGACTTCTTCAGGTCGTTGAGTTGGCGCTGGAGGTCGTTGATGCGCTGATTCAGACGGTTGATGTCTTTATCGTTGGCAGTTGCTCTTTTGTGACCTAAGTCGAACCATCCTTCGTAAGCCACGCCAATGTTAACCGAAGGCTCGTCGTTGTAGAGACTCTTCAGGAACCGGTTGCTGTATTCGGCCTTGATGGCAATCTGCTTGATAGGGTGATAGTTCACACCCACGGCTAAGCGCTTCACTTCTGTGTAGTCATAGGGTGTGTTGCTGGTGTTCGAGGCGTATGGGTTGTACTGCTCATAGCGTCCGAAGACATACAGCTTCTGGTTGTCGGCCCGCAGACGCTGAATCTGGGAGAACACATCGTAGCCGGCTTCAATGCCGATGGCATAGGCATTTCCTGATACAAAAGCGGAGTGCTTATAGGGTGACTTGGAGTTCAGACGGTTGTACATGTATTTCAGTTGTGCCGCATCACTCAGGTAGCCGTAGTCAGCCTGACCGCGTACAATCCAGTTGTAGCCTTTGTAGGTGAAGTCGATAGAACCGATGGCCACCTTTCCTTTATAGGTGGAGCTGGCTCCGTTCTTCTCTGCCGGATAGGTGTTGCCGATGGTATGGCCGTAGTAACCGCTGATACCGATGCGCAAGCCAGGAACCGAATAGTTGTCAATGCGCAGGGCACTTCCGTATTTGTTGGCAACGTCAAACTCCAGCGGAGACTTCGGACCTCTGTGAATCCATCCCGTATTGGTGAAGTTATCGGCGTTCAGACCTGCCAGGAACTGTGCCTCATAGCGCCAGTCACCGTAGCGGCCCCATAAGGAGACTCCCGTCTGATGCCAGGTGGAAGGCATGATGATGTCCTCGCCTTCGGGACGATAGACGGTAAAGAAATTCAGTGGCTCATGGTAGGCATTGTTCAAACCCACCGGAACCACGATGTGTCCCATCTTCAGGTTGGCCCATGAAGCGAATGACTTCTGAATCCAGAACTGCTCCAGCTCCACTTCACCGCCTTTCTCGGTCTCCTGTTCCCATTCGCCGCCTTCCTCGTCTTCTTTCTCGTAGGCAATGCCGGTACCGCCATGCTCAAACTCAATCTCGGTGCCGAAACTCCAGCCTTTGCCGAAGTCATAGCCTAAATAGATGACTGCATGGGGAATGTCGAAACGTCCGTGTGAAGGGTCATTCTTATGCTCTTCAGGCTGACTGTAGCGACTCACGTGGTCGCTGTAGAAATTGCGCCCATAGTTTATTTCGCCATAGCCACCTACTGTAAAACGGCTTTTCGCGTTTTTGTTCTGAAGTACGGAATCGGACGCTACTACTTGTGCATTTACAACGGCAGCACTAAAGATGCTTAATGCTGTGGTTACTAATATCTTTGAAAACCTGTTCATCTTTAATGGAAATAAATACTTTGTCTCTTAGAAAACCTGTTGGTATGTAAATTCGACGGCAAAGGTATAGACTTCCACAAAAAACTGCAATACTTAAAAATCGGTATATTTGAAAAGCAAAAAATACCAAATAATGAGTATTAATGTAGAAAAAAGAAAGTGTGCAATACCATAAAATTGGTAATTGCACACACATTGATGAATTGATTATTTGGTATTGATGTTCAGTTGCCGTCGGGTTTTGTAGCGTCGGCACGTCTTGTGAAGGTCCATTTGAAATCCTGCCAGGAATCAGGCTTTGCGGCATTGAAGGGTGTCCAACCTTCGCGCAGGTAACGGGTAATGGGCAGCTGTAGGTCGTAGAATCCCTGAACCACCATCTTGGCCACTTCGTAGGCTCCGTAGGGATTGAAGTGAGTGTTGTCTGCCAGGTCTTTGGGCTGGTCGGGGAAGGTGTTGGCCGCGTAGTGTACCAACGAACGTTTGCTGTCCTCGAAGCCCAGTGCCTCGAAGAATGTTTTGGTCATACCGTTCAGGTCAATGACCGGCACCTGTTCGCGCTCGGCCACGCTCAGCATGGCTGCGGGAAAATCGCCATGGGTGTTCTTCAGCGTTTTCTGATCATCATTGAAGAAACGGCGACTGGTCGGTGTGCAGAAAATGAGGGTTGCCCCTTTGTCGCGCACGCGGTCCACGAACACCTTCAGGTTGTAGATGTAGTGATACCAGGCCCCGTCACCGGGCTGATGCTCCTTTTCGTCGTTGTGGCCGAACTCGCAGATGACGTAGTCGCCCTTTTTCAGCGTGGCACAAATCTGGTTCAGACGGTTGCTGGCGATGAAGGTACGTGCGGTAAGACCGCTTTCCGCGTGGTTGCTGACAGCCATACTGTCGCCGAACCAACGGGGAATCATCTGTCCCCAGGAAGCATACGGGTCATAGGGCTGGTCGGTCACCGTGGAGTTTCCGCAGAGATAGAGGGTGTTCACTTTAGGAGCTGGCTCAATCACGATGCGGCTGACAGCAGGGGAGGCACCCGTGATAAACAGGTCGAGCGAGTCGTTCCAAGTATTGTAGTCCTTCTCACGCTCCTTGACTTTTACACGGTCCTTATGTTCCCCGTTCTTATCACTATATATATAATAAGGTGTACGCTTGTTTACCAGGAAACTGACCGTCTGTGTCTGGCGTTTCTTCGTGACCACGTTTTCCACCATCAGGCGGCGGTTTTCCGAAAGGACGGTGGTCTCTCCTGCCTTTTTCTTGGAGCCAAGTGTCATCGTGACGCGATAATTGCCATCGGGTACCTTAACTTGGAACATCTTTTCCTGAGTGATGTTCACGTCGAATGTTTGTGCGGAGGCTGTGGCTGCAACTATCCACAGCAAAGCAAGAAGTAGTCTTTTCATACAGTTTGTTTTTTATTTTTTCCAAAAACGGCTTGTGATGTCTTCAAATACGCCGGGTGCGGTCTTCTTGTAGAGTCGCTGGTTGGTGGTCTTGTCTTTCAGACAACCGAGATGGGCGAGATAGGGACCGAGCTTGAAGTAATCGAAATTGTTCTTGTTGAGAAAATGTGGGAAATACTGCTTGCCACTGTACCATCCCACCTTGTATGACGGGTGTTGCCCGTGTATCCATACGGCCAACCGTTCCACCTCTGCCGGATCATTGTCGCCACCCATGAAGCAGATACACGTGATATCCCCACTTAAGTCGTAAATCATTTTTTCGAGTGATTCTTCGTTGAGCGGTTCACCAATGTCTGCCCACAGGTAACGGCTGTGACACCCCGGACAGTGGTTCGGGCAGTTAGAGATATTGATGGTAAGCGTGGTCTCGTCAGGAATCTCCTGAAAGACCACGCCAGTATTTACGTATTTCAGCATTGCTGTGATTAACTATACCAAGGAGTCAACCAGTTCTTTTGGGGCTGCTTCGTAGTAGAATCGGCGTGCTGCCTCTTTCTGACGTGCCTCGCTGAAGTTACTTACACGCTTCAGGTAACCGATGATGCGGGTCATGTAGTCCACATTGCGGCTGTGACAGTGGGGGCATTCCTTCAGGTAGCGCTTGTCGATATGTCCGCAGTCGTTACAGATGGTATTGGGAATATTGAACGTGAAGTAATTGCATCCCTCCTTGGCTGCTACACGGAGCAGGTTACGATACTGCTGCTTCGACAAGTGCTCTTCCAGATTCATATGGAGAGCAGAACCACCGGTGAGGTGCTCAATGTAGGGAGCTCCGTGGAGTTTGAACTTGTCGATGATGTTCAGCGAATCGTCCTCCACGATATAGAAGTAGGAGTTGTAGCAGTCGCGTGGTACGAAATAGCCGTCTTCACGGTCCCACTTGGCGTGCTTCACACCCACATTCTCGGCAGGAATCATCTCACAGTTGAAGAGCACGTCCTTCGTACGGTACTGCTTGTTGTACTTCTCCACGAGTCCCAGTACAGTCTGCACATAGCGCAGGTAGTCGGGATTATCGTTGATCTGGATGCCCAGGAACTCGGCAGCCTCCACCAGGCCGTTCACACCGATGGTGAGATACTGGCGGCCGATGTTGATGTAACCGGCATCGAAGAGTGGCAGCATGCCCGACTTCTGCAGTTCCTTCAGGTTCTCGTTGTAGGCGAGCTGCACTTTGTGGCAAAGGTCGATGACCTCGCTGAGATACTCCGTATAGACCATCTTGTGGTTCACGGCATACTGAATGCAGCGGTTCAGGTTGATGGTGAGCACACTCTTTGAACCTGTGGACACACCACCGGCGCCCAACGTATAGCTGAAACCATTGTCGGTTATCTCATTGCGCAGACGGCAGCAGCTGGAGAGTGAATCAGCATTGTCGCTCATATAGGTGAAGAACGAATGACCCTCTGAATACATCTCGGCGGTGAAGTCGCCCCATTCCTTGTCCATGCATTCACCATCCTTGGTGAGAAGCGCCATGGTTTCCACGGGGAAAGTCAGCACGGCTTTCGTGCGTTCATGATTGAACCACTTCATGAAACGCTTCTGCAGCCAAGAGAGGCCGGCCCAATCAGGCTTGCTCCCATCGGGGAAGTAGAAGTCGCCGAAGAGACTCTCGAAATAATACTTGTCATAGTATGCCACATTCCAGAAAACAGCCTGATAGTTACGGGCACCTGTGGGCTGGTTCAGCGTATAGACAATCTGCTCGAAACAATCGGTAATCACCTTGTCGATGGTGCGCTGCTTCAGCGAGAGATCCACCACCTTGTCGGGTTCTTTCCAGTAATCAAGTCCGTATTCCAGACCAATGAAATAATTCATATACATCAGGAATTCAGGTGTAGCACAAGCTCCGCTCAGCATCGAACTGACCATAAACACCATGTTGGCAAAGCCGCCGCAGAACGACTTCAGGTTGGTGGGAGCGGTAGAGTTGCCGCCAATGGAGGCTGTTCCGCCGATGAGCCAGGGATACATGGTGATGGAGGCGCAATAGTTGGCCAGTGAGGTCTCATCGTTCTTATATATAAAATGGTGGGTCAACAAATCAATATACTTGTCAGCAAGGTCTTTGCCGTACATCTTCTTGATACGGTCGGTCAGCAGCCGGCGGTTCAAACGGATGAAACTGGCCTTGGGAAGTTCGCCTATCAGCGTGGCGATGTTTTTGTGTTCTACATTGGCATTAGCATCATACTTGGAGCCTGTAGCCGCATTAGCGGCCTGGCAATAGTCAACCAAAAAGTTCAACTTCTCCATCGTCTCGCGATCTTCTGTGTGACGCTGGCGATAGAGCATGAAAGATTTGGCTACCCGATAAAATCCTTCCTTCATCAGAGCCTCTTCCACCTGGTTCTGAATCTCCTCAACCTTGATGCCCTCATGGATGTCAAGATGGGCCAGTACTTTGCTAAGTACCGATAAATCAACGGGTTCCTCTACTGAATTGAATGCCTTGATGATGGCGTTCATGATTTTGTCAAGCGAAAAACGTACTTTCTCACCGTCTCGCTTGGTGATGCTGAAAAGTTTGTTGTCCATTTATGTATTTTACTTTATTAATTTAGCTTGATAGGGTCTCCGGATTTCACTTTTTGGAGAACTTTTTGGGTTTTCAGTTTCAAAAAGTTATCCGTTTTGGAAAACTTTTGCGAGTGCAAAGATACAATTATTTTCCAAATAGGCATACTATAATAGATATTTTAACATAAAAAAATTCCATCTTTTTAGGGCGTCGTATAAAAATGCGGAGAAATTACCTTTCGGCAATTTCTCCGCTAAATCTTAAACTATGAATCAGGGTTTTATTCCCTAACTCGTTGTCTTTCTATCGGATAAATAGCAGCTCGCGATATTTGGGAAGTGTCCAAAGTTCATCTGCCACCGTAAGTTCGAGTTTGTCGATGTGATAGCGAATCTTGTCCATCTTGGGATTTACGGTGTCGTGATAGGCAATGGCCTTTTCACGTTCCGATTCAATCCGGTTGGCAACTTTGCGGGCGTTTACGAGTTCTTCCACCATCGTTTCAATGGTCTTTGTGCGCTCGGCAATCTCTTTGATGATGTTGATGTTTCGCTGGCAGATGTTTTTACCTTCCTCAGCACCGAAGATTTCCATCATGTAAGCCACGTTCTTCGCCAAACGGCTTTGATAGTGAGTGGCTACGGGGATGATATGGTTCATGGCAAGGTCGCCAAGAACGCGGGCTTCAATCTGAATTTTCTTGGTGTAGGTCTCCCATTTCACCTCGTTGCGGGCTTTCAGTTCCTTTCGGTTCATGATGTTCAGGTTTTCGAACATCTGGATGCTCTCGGGGTCGAGGTAACGGTCGAAAATGATAGGACACGACTTTTCCACATCGAGACCGCGGCGGGTGGCTTCTTCCACCCATTCGTCACTATAGCCGTTACCGTCGAAATGAATGGGTGCGCATTCTCTGATGTCTTCACGGAGCACCTCGATGATAGCTTCGGTAACAATGGGATCGGGACCATTACCTGTAGTGGGGTAGTCACTCTCCTTTCTTCTTTCTCCTCTCTCCTCTACCAGGGCATCCACACGGTTCTTGAAGTTCACCAGGGCCTCGGCTACGGCAGCGTTGAGTGCTATCATCGCACTGGCACAGTTGGCTTCTGAACCTACGGCACGGAACTCAAAGCGGTTTCCCGTAAAAGCAAACGGTGAGGTTCGGTTGCGGTCGGTATTGTCGATGAGCAATTCGGGAATTTCGGGAATGTCGAGTTTCACGCCTTGCTTACCTTTTATATAAAATAGGTCTTCCTTATCGGCTTTCTCAATGTGTTCCAACAGTTCACTCACCTGTTTGCCCAAGAATGAGCTGATGATGGCAGGGGGAGCCTCGTTGGCACCCAGACGGTGCGCATTGGAAGCGCTCATGATAGAGGCTTTTAGCAGACCGTTGTGCTTATAAACGCCCATAAGGGTTTCCACGACGAAAGTCACAAAACGCAGGTTCTGCTCTGGGTTCTTGCCGGGGGCGTGGAGCAGAATGCCCGTATCGGTGGAAAGGCTCCAGTTGTTATGTTTACCAGAACCGTTGATGCCGTCGAAAGGCTTTTCATGCAACAGCACGCGAAATCCATGCTTACGTGCCACCTTCTTCATCAGCGACATCAGCAGCATGTTATGGTCAACAGCCAGATTGGTCTCTTCATAGATAGGCGCAATCTCAAACTGATTGGGAGCCACCTCATTGTGGCGGGTCTTGCATGGAATGGCCAACTGCAGCGCCTGAATCTCCAAATCTTTCATGAACACCTGCACGCGGTCGGGAATTATTCCGAAATAATGGTCGTCCATCTGCTGGTTCTTGGCAGAATCGTGTCCCATCAGGGTACGTCCGGTCAACATCAAGTCAGGACGAGCGGAATAGAGGCCCTCATCCACAAGGAAATACTCCTGCTCCCATCCCAGGTTGGTAGTCACCTTTTTCACGTTGGGATCGAAATAGCGGGCCACGGCGCTGGCTGCTTTGTCCACGGCCAGAAGGGCGCGCTTCAGCGGAGCTTTGTAGTCGAGGGCTTCACCTGTATAGGAAATGAAGATAGTGGGAATACAGAGCGTGTCGTCGATGATGAATACAGGCGAAGTGGGATCCCATGCAGAATAGCCGCGGGCCTCGAAAGTGGCACGGATACCGCCGTTGGGGAACGAAGAAGCATCAGGCTCCTGCTGCATCAGCAGTTTTCCGCTGAACTCCTCTATCATACCGCCTTTACCATCGTGCTCAATAAAGGCATCGTGCTTCTCTGCAGTTCCTTCGGTCAATGGCTGGAACCAGTGCGTGTAGTGGGTGACTCCGTTTTCATCGGCCCATTGTTTCATGCCCTTTGCAACAGCGTCAGCGATACTACGGTCAAGGGCAGCACCATTGTCAATGACATCCACAAGCTTCTCGTACACGTCCTTTTGCAGATACTTGTACATCTTGTCGCGTGTGAACACGTTTTTGCCAAAATACTCTGACGGGCGCTCAACGGGAGCAATCACTTCGAGGGGCTTCTTCGAGAAGGCTTCCTCAACAACCTGGAATCTTAAGTTTGCCATTGTTGTATTTTATATTTAACAATCTTCTTTTTTTTACCGGTTTGGCTGTGCAAAGATACTTATTTTTTTTGAAAAGGCTTACATTTTGCTGAATATTCCTTATTATTATCTCTTTTGGGGCGAATGCTCCATTGCTTTTCTCTTAAGGCTGCCACTCGTCAATAAGGTTCTTGACGCATTCCAAAGCAGAGTCGTAGCCTTCGGGATAGGAAATGGAATAGACGAAGACGGCTTTCTGGCGCATGACATATTTGGCATAGAAATAATGACCCGGAATGCGGCTGCCTTCCATATACAGCGGTCCTGCGACAATGAAACCATCCTCGAGCATCTTTCTGCTGGATGGATGAACCTGTTTTTCTATGGAGTCGGCAAGCTGCTGGAGCGTCAACCCTTTATTGTTGATGGAAGCGTAGCATTCCAGTTCCACTTGGCCCTCCGCATCCCGATAGATGCTGGGTGGATAGATCACGTAGTGGAAGTGGCTGGGGATGGAGTCATATTCGTCATCGTGAAAGCAAGTGGGACATTTGAATGAGAAGCCAAAGTCATCGTCACGTACGGTTTGAAGACGTGAAAGACGGATGAGCCGCCCTAGTTTCTCCACATATGGTTCCGTGTCCTCTCCTTTGAAAGACGGGATGATAGCTGTCGCTACGATGATACCCAAAACGGCACACAGCAGGAATCTTCGCATATTTTTCTTTTTGGGACAAAGATAAAACTGATTGTTTGAAAAACCGCTGATGGACCCTGACATTTGTCTGACATTTTAGAGGTTTTCTCATTTTGCCGTAGAAGCATTGTAAAAATGCCATAGAAGCAACGTAAAAATGCCATAGAAACAATGCTTCTACGTCATTTAAGCAGAAGAATGGGAAAGTAAAGACTAAATTATGTTAACAATGTAACCCAAGTGGGGGGTACGGGCGTTATAATAATAAAATAACAATCTTATGCTTTCTGCTGACGAAAAACAACAAATTATAGAACTTATCCACCAGCAAGTTGTGCCTGCTATCGGTTGTACTGAGCCGATGGCGGTAGCTTTATGTGTGGCTAAAGCCACAGAACTTCTGGGCAAAGTGCCTGAGCGCATTGAATTGCGACTGAGTGCAAACATCTTAAAGAATGCCATGGGAGTAGGTATTCCTGGAACGGGAATGATCGGACTGCCCATTGCTGTGGCTTTGGGCGCTCTGATAGGTCGCTCAGAATTGGGACTGGAAGTGTTGCGCGATTGTGACAAGCAAGCCGTGGAACGCGGAAAGGCCTATATTGAGGAAAACCGTATTTTTATATCTCTGGAGCAGGAGGACAAGGACAAACTGTTTATCAATGCCCTTTGTACAGCTGACGGCCATGAGGCTGAGGCCCGCATCAAGACCAGTCATACGCATTTCGTCTATCTCCGCAAGGACGAGGAGGTTCTTAATGATAACGACAAAGGAAACGATCACGAAAACGAACACGAAAGCCAGGAACCACAGCTGACACTTCGCAAGGTTTATGATTTTGCCATAGAAACCGATATTGAAGAACTGAGGTTCATCCTGGAGGCGAAGAGGCTCAACGAGGCTGCGGCTGCCAGTGGACTGAAGGAAAACTATGGTCATCAGTTGGGTAAGACGATGTGTTCCCCCCTTGGAAAGGGAATCATGGGCGAGAGTATTTTCTCAAAGGTCCTTTCGGCTACCAGTTGTGCCTGTGATGCGAGAATGGCAGGTGCCATGGTGCCCGTGATGAGTAATTCAGGAAGTGGCAATCAGGGTATTTGTGCAACGATGCCCGTTGTGGTATTCGCTGAAGAAAACCACAACACGGAGGAAGAACTCATCCGCGCTTTGATTATCTCCAATCTTACCGCTATTTATATTAAGCAGTCGCTGGGTACCTTGAGCGCTTTGTGTGGTTGCGTAGTGGCCAGTACGGGTAGTAGTTGTGGAATTACTTATCTGATGGGTGGCAACTTTGAACAGATTTCTTATTCCGTGAAAAACATGATTGCCAACCTTACCGGTATGATTTGCGATGGAGCCAAGCCTTCTTGCGCTCTGAAACTGACGAGTGGTGTCAGTACCGCCGTGATGAGTGCCATGTTGGCTATGCAGCATAGGTATGTGACGTCTCAGGAAGGTATCATCGATGAGGATGTGGATAAGAGTATCCATAATCTGACCAACATCGGTAAATATGGTATGGATGAGACTGACCGCTTCGTTCTCGATATTATGACTCATAAATCATAGGGCCTATAAGGCTAATAGGGCATATATGGCTAATAAAATAAGACTTTAATTACAAGATATGAAAAGAATGATGACAATGGCGACTCTGATGCTTATCAGCATCCTCGCCATGGCACAAATGCAGGATCCGGTTCACTTCTCTGTGAGCCAGAAGCAGGTGTCACCTTCTGAGGTGGATGTAATCTTCACGGGCAGGATTGACAAAGGCTGGCACGTGTATTCCACGGGATTACCCGATGACGGTCCCATTTCGGCCACACTCACCAGTGAGGCTTCCGAAGGCGCAAAGGCAGACGGTAAGCTGAAAGCTCAGGGTAATGAGATTAATCATTTTGATAATCTCTTCGGCATGAAGCTGCGCTATTTCGAGAATAGCGTGACTTTCGTACAGCGCTATAAGCTGACCGCAGAGAAGTATCACATCAAGGGTTTCCTGGAATATGGCGCCTGCAACGACCAGAACTGTTTGCCTCCCACACAGGTAGAGTTCGATTTTACGGGAACGGGAACACCTGACAAGGCCGCTGCCGAGGAAAAAAAAAGTGAAGACGAGAAGATAGACGAGAAGGCTGAAGATGCTGCAAAGGATGACCCCGCAGCATTGGAAAAGGCGAAGGCTGACAGTCTGGCTGAATTGGCAAAGGCCGACTCTTTAGCCGCTCTCGCTGCGCTTGCTGATATGGATTCCACAGAACTGAAAGGACTGTGGACGCCCGTGATTGACGAACTCCAGAAGTTCAATGGTGATACGGGCAAGAACCGTTCACTGTTTTATATTTTCCTGATGGGATTCCTGGGCGGTCTGGTGGCTCTCTTCACCCCTTGCGTATGGCCCATCATCCCGATGACGGTTAGTTTCTTCCTGAAGCGCTCGAAGGACGATAAGAAGAAGGGTATCCGTGATGCCATCATGTATGGTATTTCAATCATTGTGATTTATCTGGCCCTTGGTCTGCTTATCACCGCTCTGTTTGGTGCTTCGTCACTCAACGCATTGGCTACTAATGCGGTATTCAACATCTTCTTCTTCCTGTTGCTGGTGGTATTTGCGCTCAGTTTCTTCGGATGGTTTGAGATTCGTCTGCCGTCCAAGTGGAGCAATGCCGTGGATTCAAAGGCCGGTAACACCAGTGGCCTGCTCTCCATCTTCCTGATGGCTTTCACGCTGACACTGGTGAGTTTCTCTTGTACAGGTCCCATTATCGGCTTCCTGCTGGTGGAAGTAAGTACACAGGGCAGTATTATAGGTCCAGCACTGGGAATGTTCGGATTCGCTCTTGCCTTGGCACTTCCGTTCACGCTCTTTGCCTTGTTCCCCACATGGTTGAAACAGGCCCCGAAGTCTGGCTCTTGGATGAATACCATCAAGGTGGTCCTGGGCTTCATTGAATTGGCTTTTGCCTTGAAGTTCTTCTCCGTAGCCGATCTTGCCTATGGCTGGCGTTTGCTCGACCGTGAAGTGTTCTTGTCACTTTGGATTGTTATCTTTGGTCTGATGGGTGCTTATCTTTTGGGCTGGCTTCGTTTCCAGAGCGACGAGCCTCTGCCTGTGGCTATGTCGGAGATGGGAGAGCCTTGTGGTGAAAAAGCAAAGCCGGTACTTTGCATTATGCTTGGTATGTGCTCATTAGCCTTTGCCCTTTATATGGTTCCTGGTCTCTGGGGTGCTCCCTGTAAGGCCGTCAGTGCCTTTGCTCCTCCCATGTCAACGCAGGATTTCAATCTCTATAAGGCCAATGAAGTTCGTGCCCAGTTCACGGATTATGAGCAGGGTATGGCTGTAGCAAAAGCCCAAGGTAAGCCGGTAATGATCGACTTTACTGGTTTTGGTTGTGTGAATTGCCGTAAGATGGAAGCTGCTGTTTGGACCGATCCTTCAGTAGCAGAGAAACTTACGAATGACTATGTGCTCATCTCACTTTTTGTGGATGACAAGACCCCATTGCCCGAACAGATTGAAATCACGGAAAATGGACAGAAGCGCACCTTGCGTACCATCGGTGACAAGTGGAGTTATCTGCAGCGTTCAAAGTTTGGAGCTAATGCCCAGCCCTTCTATGTGGCACTCGACAACGAGGGTCATGTGCTCGGCAAGAGCTACAGCTATGACGAGGATATCTCCAAGTACATGGAATTCCTGAACCAAGGTTTAGAGAACTATCAGAAGTAAATAGGCTTGAAAAGGAGGACTAGTTCTCCTTTTCAAAGCTACTTGGGGTAGGCAAAACTTCACGGAAAGCCTGTTCCATCGTGTTTCTTACAGACTCAAAGTTTTTCGAATTGATAGATTTTGTGTCGTTAACGCATACGATGCGGCAAGACTTTTGGCGGATATTACCGGCAAAAGTCTCCGCATGTTCTGCCATCAATTCGTCAATTCGTCCATAGTAAAACGGTTTCATGGGAACATAGCTGCCGTTGACAACCTCTTTCATGGTAAATATGTGATGGTTGCAGTCCATGGGTGAACGGAAGCGATGGCTGGAGATTTCGTCGAGTTCTTTGCCAAACTCTTCCCAAACGGCTTTCATCGTTTGTTTTCTGAAAGCCTGTGGCATGTGAGTGAAATACATGCCAGTGAAGAAACGGTTCTGGTAAGCATGCCAGTTATACAAGAGACGTACACCGTAGCTGTGGTGGAACCATTTTGAGGAAGTTTTTTGTATAATATCTTCCCAGTTATATTTGTTCATAAAGCCGAAGCCCGTGAAAAGCTGGTGGGCAAACACCTCGTTGTCAGGACTGTTTTGAGCAGGTGTGGCAATGGAACAAATGCGCGGCAATCCGTCTTGGAAGAAATCTTCTGGATTTACCGGACTGTTGAGAATGGTGTCATCATTGAAATACACAAAATGCTCACTGAGATCCTTGATTCTGAACAGGTTGAGCTCTATGGGCACACTGCTGAAAGTGGGAAGATACTTGGCGGGAATATAATCTTTATGGTTTACAATAACCAGTTTCTTGCATTCTGTATTTATCCATGAAGGGATGTGACCATATGTTACCAGATATACCTTATTAACCCAGGGAGCATACTGTTCAACGGCACGGAACCAATAGCGGAACAGGTCCCAATTACGATATCGCTCATCACTGCTGTCTCCCGTGCTTTCAGCATCCTTACCCTCATATTTCAGTTTTTCTGCTTTCCAAACAGGATCACTTCCGTTAACCCATGTGACCACAAAGTCGATGGGATCTTCCATTCTCTTTTCTTTCAAAAAGAAAGATTTGAGGAATCCACCGAGAAAAACTGTGGGGTATTTAATATATTGTTTGACAAGCAGTTTAAGCATGTAATGGGTATTTGGACGTGTAATCTTTTGCAAAATTAGACTTTTTTTTTGGAACATCCAACAAAAACGCTTACTTTTGCATCCATGAGTGACAATAGTCTGAAAGAGAAAACGGCCCGCGGACTTTTCTGGGGAATGCTGAACAACGGCACCATGCAGGTGCTGAACCTCATCATCGGCATATTCCTGGGACGGTTGCTGACACCGGCAGATTATGGTATTGTTGGAGTCCTCGCTCTTTTCTCGGCCATTGCCGGTGATTTGCAGAGCGCAGGGTTCACTCAGGCGCTTATCAATATCAAGAAACCAACTGACAAAGACTATAATTCTGTGTTTTGGTTTAATGTGTTGGTGAGTGTTGTCATGTATGCCATACTGTTTCTGGCAGCGCCCCTCATCGCATTGTTTTTCCATCAGCCTGTACTGACGAATGTGTCACGCTTTCTTTTTCTAGCTTTTTTGATTTCCTCTTTGGGCATTGTGCATAATGCCTATCTGGCGAAAAACCTGATGGTGAAAGAACAGGCTGTCGCTGGAGTGTTGGGACTTATTGTTGCGGGAATAGTAGCTATTGTTTTAGCTTGGAAAGGTTATGCCTATTGGGCACTCGCCTGGCAGCAGGTGGTTTTTATTTCAGTAGTTAATCTCGTTCGTCTTTATTACTCTAAGTGGCGTCCGTCTTGGAAAATAGACTTCAGTCCTGTTCGGCAGATGTTTCCTTTTGCCGTGAAGCTCTTAGGAACGAAGTTGCTGACAACGGTTTCGCAGAATATCCTGACTTTTATTTTTGGCCGTATGCTTCCTATCAGTGCAGTAGGAAACTTTTCGCAGGCGAATAAGTGGAACACGATGGGACATTCGCTGGTGACAGGAACTATTCAGCAGGTGGCTCAACCTGTGATGGCGGAAATCAGTGATGACAACGACCGCGAAGTGAGAGTTTTTCGTAAGATGCTGCGCTTTACGGCATTTCTTTCTTTTCCTGCTATGTTAGGATTGGCTTTGGTGGCACGTGAGTTTATTCTGATAACCGTGGGTCCAAAATGGTTGGAATGTGTACCCCTGCTGCAGATTCTCTGTGCAGGAGGTGCTTTTCTTCCACTTTATGCAGTGTATCAGAATTTGGTCATCAGCAAAGGAAGAAGTGACATCTATCTGTGGTGTAGCGTTGTTCAGATTGTGTTACAGATTGTCCTCGTATTGCTCTTTGCCCCTAAGGGCATTACCATCATGGTGGGAGCCTATACCTTATTTAATATAATTTATTTGCTGGTATGGCATTGGCAGATGCAGAAAACCTTGCGTATTCCGTTGTTGGAGGCAGTGAAAGACACAGCGCCTTTCTGTGTTGTTTCCTTGGCGGTAATGGCCATTACCTATTTTCTTACGTTGTGGACAACTAATATTTGGCTGCTTTTCATCCTGCGTGTACTGATTGCCGCTGTTCTTTATTTCGTACTGATGAAATTGTTGGGAGCAGAAATTTTGAATGAGTGTCTGCAATTTATAAAGAAGAAAAGACAATAAGGTCCATATCAGAGGTTATAAGAAGATGCGATAGGTCCGTTTTGCTGCAAGATATAAGAACCGTAGGAATTTCCAAGGGCATTTCTTCTTGGTTAACCACAAGAAACAACGGAAATAAAGTCCTTTTGGCGAAAACGGACAGTAGGTCTGTAAATCTTGATAAGAGATATCGAAATGAGCACCGATACTATAGGCATGAAGCAGTCCTATCTGCAGTGCCGTTGTGTAGGTGTTTGTCGTATCGTGCTGTTTGAAGAATTCACTGACGATACCATTAGCCTTAATGTAGGATACCGCATGATGAGGTAACAGATGGTTGGTGAATGTACCCACACGGTCAATGCGGTAATAATAGATGATGTCGGGAATCGTGGTCCAACGGGCCTTGAGAAGTAGCCGCGGAGTTATGCTGTAGTCTTCACCTTGGTTGACACCAGGTTGGAAGAAAATCTTCTGATCCATCATAAACTGACGTCGTATGATTCTTGCCCAAATCTGATGGGAGACAATATATTGCAGGAGAAGTTTGCGGAGATAAGTTTGCTGCTTGTCTGAGGAAGGAGGGATGGTGTCACCTATTCCTTGATCAGTTAAGTAGGCATAAGCGCCATCGATTACGTCAGCATGGGTTTCCTCAGCCTTTTTTACAAACAGTTCTACCATGTTTTTTTCCGCCACATCATCACTGTCAACAAAAGAAATGTATTCACCGGTGGACTGTTCGACTCCAACACGCCTTGCATTACCAGACCCTCCGTTTTGGGGTAATCTGATAATCTTTACCTGTTCTTTTCTTTGTGGATAGCTATCCAAAACTTGCTGCAGAATCTCTATGCTGTGGTCGGGAGAACAATCGTCCACGAAGACAAATTCCAAGTCATCGTAAGTCTGTTCGAAAAGACTCACTGCACATTGTTCAATATATTTCTCAACCCCATAGACGGGAACAACGATGGATACTTTCATAAGCTATCGCATAAAGAATTGAACTAGCCAATAGCCGTTATAGACATACAGATAGACCATAGTTAGAATAATGACAGTACGCAGTCCCCATAGAAGTTTGCTTTTCGCAGACTTAAGCAGAAAAGCAATAGCGATGGGCATCACAAAGATCCAGTGACCAGTCATGATATACGGTTCGATGATAGCGAATCCTAAAACCAGATGGAGGAGCATGTCAAAGGCGAACCATGACATACAAAGCCAGAGGAAACGGCTATGCCTACCTTGCCAGATACCACAGAGGAAGAGGAGTATGATGATTGCTTCAATCACATAGTTGTATAGATGGCGGTATTTTACAAAGACGGGTCGATTATGGTTTACGTCCTGCAAGAGCCAACGATCGTGTAGCTGAATGCTCTCACCAAATAGATTCTCAACAATGGTCTTGGATATAGAGACGTCAGTATATGTGCTTTTCAGAAATTCATTTTCACTGACAAGCTTCTTCTCTTTGTTTCGTTCCTTGTTTTCAGCAACCCGTTTGGCGAAAACAGAATCTTTTTTTATTCTTTCCTCAAAGATATGCTGGCTTTTTTGTTCGTCTTCTGCTACAATACCCTGATCTTGATAGAGGAAAGCACCGAACAAAACGGCTGTCGGAAGAACGAAGGTAAACAGCAAATTGCGCCAATCCCACGTTTTCTTACCGTTTACAAACCATTGCGCAAGAAATATCTTGATGCCATTCGTCAGCGTCACTCCCGTTGCCAGGAAATAGTAGAGAGCGACCTTCCAGCCTTTCATCTGCCGCTGTTTCTGCATGTCTCGTCCTGCTACATAGAGTGTCAGCGTAAGAATAAACATAGAAATAGCAAAATGGTCTGGCACAATGGCCGTCAGCATTACATAGGCAAAGGAATAGAGAAAGAATGAAAGCAAGGTCGCGTCAAAGCGTTTCAGGCAAATGACTTCCCGAAGAATACGGTACGCAAAGATGAAACTATAGAACATCAGTGCTATCAGGAAGAAGGCCACGATGAATACTGCACAATTGTAACCCGTAACATGCATCAGCCATTCATTGAGTTGCGAGAATGGCCAAATCATCAAAGCCAGTAAAGGATGACGATAGGCGCTGTAGAGTGGACGCCAATGGGAAAGTATGATATAGGTGAAACTGTCGAAACCCGAAACGTGGTAATGGTTCCAGAAAATAGTCCAATAACCCAATTTCCCGGAGCGTGTGAACAATTCATAATGATTCATGCTCACAGCCAACACATTGAGGGCTATGAGAAACAAGAGCATGATGAATGCTGCAATCCATTCTTCCCGTTTAATTCTAAAAAGTTTCATTGTCTATAGAAAGAAGAATTGTACATAGAGTGCCGTATTCCAGATGAAAAGGAACAGGGAGAGACCCACCCCCAGACCCCTTCCTATATGGAGGGGAGCGGTTTGTTCTTGCTCTTCTAACTTTTTAAAAAGATAACCAATCGCAATGGGGATGACAAACACCCAATGGGCGGTCATGATATACACCTCGTTAATGCCAAAGCCAAGTCCCATATGCAACAGCATGTCGAAAAGAAAACCGGCCAAAGCCATCCAAAGGAATCTGGAGCGTCTGCCAAACCAGATGCCGCCAAGGAACAGCAATACCAGCAATCCTTCTGCCACATAGTTCCAAATACTCCGGTAAGGCACAATCACAGATCGGGAACGCAGGGTGTCACCCAACAGTTGATCTTGATGCAGTTGCAGAGATTCTCCAAAAAGATTCTCTACAAAAGTATCCCATCGTGATGTGGAAATATCTGTCCATCGTGAGAATTCTCCTTTGGCAATCGGCTTACCTGTATGTTTGTTCCAAGGTTGTTTATGGTCGGCACGGTATTTCTTCCAGGCTTGTTTATTGACTTCTGCTTTGAAGGCTTTCTGCAAGGCAGCGGAATCCTTAATGTTAGAGGTGTCTTTAAACGCCTCAAACATAGCTTCCTTTTTTGCTTTATCCTTTTTCGCCTTGATTTCCTTGCGGGCCATTTCTTTGGGCCATACGAAGGTACGGTATTCAAGACGGGCAAATCCCCAAATTAAAGCGGCGGGCAGAATCACTGCCAGCAGAAGATATTTCCAATGGAAAAAGCGCTTGCCATTTACAAAAAGTGCATCGAGGAATATTTTGATACCGTTGTTGAGACTGATGCCTGCCGTGAAGAGAAAGAGCAAAACGGTTTGCAGAATAGTCAGCATCCTGCCTTTTTCCATACATTTTCCCGAAATGTAGAGGGCACAGATGAGCACCATCATTGACGGTCCGAAATGATCGGGTACGGAGAGTGAAACCATCACATAACCGAAAGAGAAAAGCATGGCAGAGAGCAGGGTGGAGTCAAAACGGCTCAACTTGATGATCTCCCGGAAAATGCGATAGAGAAAGACATAGCTATAAACACTGCAGAAAATAAGGATGGCTGCACAAATAAACTGGGCACAGTTTACTCCGAACAACGCCATCAATCCTTGATTGAGCTGGTAGAAAGGCCAGACGAAGAAGGCGAGCAAAGGATGACGGTATACATTATAGCCTGTCTGCCAGTCGGTAAGGACTGCATAAGTGATAGGATCGAAACCCGAAATGCGGAAATTATTAATGAACAGCTTCCAGTGATTGTCGCTGATGGGCATGAATTTGTCGGCATAAGCCCATATCACCAGTCCGTTCAGCAACACCGCAAACAGCAGAGTCACCAATGCGGCCCACCGCTCTTCTGCCTTTATCTTGAATATCCGGAAATATCGCACAACACTAAATTCTAAATTCATAATCGCCAAGGCGACAACTCTAAATTCTTAATTCTAAATTCAAAACTCCCGATAATGTCCTTCGTCGGCAAAGTCGAGCAGCGCATGGTCGCCACGACTGTCACCATAAGCCACCAGTTTATACTCTTTCCGGTTGGGATAGTGCTCCAGTAGTCGGCGAACCTTCTCTTCTCCATAGCAGTTCTTGGTCAGAAAACGACCTGTCAGTTTCCCGTCAACCACCTGCACTTTGGTACCGATGATCTTTATAGGTGGTGGCAGTTGGGTGTTGGGTGTTGGGGAGTCAGACTCCCCTCCCTTCGGGAGGGGTTGAGGGTGGGTAAAGAATGGGACCACCCAGTTCTCTATCGAAGCAGAGATTATCACCACCTGTTCACCGTCCATGAGGGCTTTGTTGACAGCAGCCATTCCCTTTTTCCTTAAAAGCGATGCCTTGTCTTTGGCAAATTTCTCACCGTATTCATTAAACTTTTCCAGTGTCATGCCACCAAAGAAATATTGGAAGATAATACGTTTGGTTTTCCAATTAGGCATAAAGCCAATCTTCATCAAGATGAGTAAATGGAGGTGTTTCAAGAATCCCAATAGGAATTCCTTATTGCCTTTCACATAGCGGATAAACTCTATCAGTGTATCTCGTTTGGTGAGTGTTCCATCAAAATCGAATGCATGTATGGTCATAACACATATATGATTAATAGGAAGGTGAGTGCCCACAGCACAACCACTACCTGCGTAAACCGGTCTTGCAGCATCATCTTCGTCGGATCACCACTCTTCTTGTCTACCACTGTAATCTGAATATACCGCAAAAGCCCCAGTAGCACATAAATCGTGGTGAGATAGAGATAATCGGTATGAACGCGGGCAACCACTTCTGGTGAAATGGTGTACATAATGTAGCAAACCAGCGTCACTGAAGCAGTAATGGTAATAGCCTGGTTGATGAATGTCAGATTATAGCGGATAGTGTTCTTCCGGGGAGCTTCTCCCGTCTCTTCCATGCGCAGCACATCATCGCGCCGCTTGGCAAACGAAAGGAACAGCGTCAGTAGGAACGTCATCATCACAATCCATTTACTCAGTACGATGTCCGTGGCAAAACCTCCTGCGAGTAGTCTGAGTACAAATCCAAAAGCGATGACACAGACGTCAACGATGGCATATTTCTTTAATATTGAACAGTAAGCGAGGTTGAGTACAAAGTAGAATAGTATGATGATGCATACTGCCAGTTGGTTTTCTTTTAGCAGCATCAATGAGGCCATTGATAAAAGAAACATGAGTGCCATCAGTCCATAGGCTTGTTTCATGGAAATGGCTCCCGAGGCTATCGGACGCTTGCACTTCACGGGATGTCGGCGGTCTGCCTCCACATCAATGATGTCGTTGAAGCAATATACTGATGAGGCAATAAAAGAGAAGGCAATAAAAGTTACCACTGAAGCGTAAATATCAGCCGCATCAGTAAGTGAACCTCCGAAGAACATGGGCACCAGCACGAACACGTTTTTCAGCCATTGCTTAGGTCGTATCAGCCGTAGAATCTCTTTCATGTTGCAAAAATAGTCTAAATTTTCGATTTTACGAAGAGAAACGTGAGTTATTTGTCACTTGTCCTCAGATATTCTTAGGCAATGGCTTGATGAGAAAGCTGACCAGTTTGCTGAGCAGCCAGGCTAAGGGAATGCTGATAGCGAGCATAATGAGGAAGGTGGGCCAGTAGCCTAAGTGGTAGGGCTTGATGTATTTCAGCACAAACTGAATGTGGATGAGATAGATCTCAAGGGAGATGCCTCCCACAAAGGTAAAAGCACGGAGTATCCACGAGGGGGCATGGTCGAAAAACTTGCACATCAGGAACATCCCGCTAATGGCCAATGGGATATAGACCATACGTTCTGCAGCTGGTGGAAAAGCTCCGTGGCGATGACCTTCCACATAGACACAATACCAGAGGGAGAGAATGAAAATAACCCCCACCAAACCTCCCCGAGGGGAGGCTTTCTGTTGCTCTTCCCCTCGGGGGAGTTGGTGGGGGGTCTTCACCAACTCTCCTGCATTAATACCTAAGAGAAACACAGGAATACGGCTCCAGAAAACTTCCACATGCCCCACGGCTTTCCAGAGAGGAGGCCAGTCGCGTATCAGGAAGTACCACACAATCATCACAACGGGCAGCCATCGCCAAACAGGATTCCGTTGGATAAGCCGCATATAGAAAGGGGCAATGAGGTATAGTACCATGATAGCAGGCACAAACCAGAAAGTTAAGTCGTCAATACGCCAGAAACTCCAACCCACCAGAATATTGGCTATCAGATGAAATAAGTTAGGACTATAACCTCCGCCACTGGGCCAAAATTGTGGGATATAGTAGAGGCAGGCAATAATCAACCATGCAGGGTAGAGACGGAGGAAACGGCGGTAATAGAAACTACCCACCCTATGTCCCTCCCGGAGGGAACCACCCACCCTATGTCCCTCCCGAAGGGAGGGATTTTTATTACTTTCCTTTGCTACAGGGATTTCATGATCCCCTCCCTTCGGGAGGGGTTGGGGGTGGGTCTTCGTCCAAGCAAACCAAAGACCGATACCGCTTAGAAAAAGGAACATGTCCACACCATTGTTGCCGCAGCGCATCAGTCCGTAAAACATATCGTTTCTGGATAAGGGAACATGGAAGAGCATCACGATAATCATCGCGAAACCCATCAGCGGTGCACGGTATTTACTCAGGTCGTTCCAGTTCATAAGAAAGAGAGAGATCCACCCCGGCCCTCCCTGTTTAGGGAGGGAGTTGGGTAGATTATGGTTTAGGGATGTAACGTAATATCCATTTGAGTAGCATGGCCAGGGCCACAGATGAGAGGAGATAGATGAAGATGCCGCCATAGATGTCGATGCGGCGATAGTGACTGATGATAAGTTCACGTGCTATGGGGTGCATCACAAACAACATAGCGGAGATGCTGCCGAACCAAGAAAGTGAAGAGTGAAGAGTGAAGAGTGAAGAATTGGAGATGAGTTTCACCGTGGCGATGGCTCCCGTAACCACAAATACAGGCACGAAAAGCCATGTCCAAAAACTCAGACTGCCGAAGAGAACGAAGAGGGCGGAAATGAGAACCCACCCTATGTCCCTGAGAAGAAACCCCCACCAACCTCCCCGAGGGGAGGCTTTCAGAAGCGGAATCAATCTCTCCCCCTCGGGGGAGCAGGAGGGGGGTCTGGAGTTGGAGAGGGATTCTCTCCTTGCCGCCCAGATGCCCATGCAGAAGGGGAGTAGTCCGCCGATGAAATTGTAGCGGATGTAATTGAGCCAGTCCTGCTGGTTTCCGAAACAAGCCTCAAGCAGGATGGAGCCTGCGGCAAGGGCTATAAGTAGGCTGTTCTGGCGCCAACGGTAAATCACCAATATATATAATATGTAGAGTTGCAGCATCAGTCCGAAATACCAGTAAGGTCCGGGTTTGATGATATGGTCAGGATCGAAATAGAAGAAGTTGATGGTCATCGTGAGTTGCGTAAGCACATGGTCCCACGAATAGACCTGTGCCCCGTCGCTGTGGCGGAGTAGATAGACACCGATGAATACCAGATAGCCGATGATCATCAGACGGAAGAGTTTGAGGAAATGCTTTCTGATGAAAGCAAAACCCACCCTATGTCCCTCCCGAAGGGAGGGATTTTCATTGCCTGTCTGGGGATGGGCTTCATATTTCTTCACCAGTCCATAACCACTGATAAAGAGGAAAATGGGAACGCCATAATGGCCGAGAAAAGAGAAAATATGGATGAAGAGGTCACTGTCAAGAGAAAAGAGTTTGTCGAAAAACTGCATAGGACGCGAGGAATCGAACTTATATTCGTTCTCCTTCACGGCAAATCCTAAAAAGTGACAGTAGTTGTGCAGGATAATCCCGAGGATGGCTATGCCGCGCAGTGCCGCTGATTCCGTACGGCTTAGTAATTCTCCATTTCTCATTTTATAAACTTCGTTTATGAATTTCGGCTGCATTCAGCATAGCTCAAGCAAGCTTGGCCCTGCCTTCATTTGCACGAAATTTCTCATTTTCTCATTCTCTCAATTTCTCATTATCTCAATTTCTCATTCTCTCATTTTCCCCATTTCTCATTTTCCCCATTGATAACGGCATCATAATCGGTCTCATTCTTGATGATGCGTTTGCGTGCGGCATCATACTTGATACTCAGCAGATTGAGACTGGCCCGATATGCTTTGGTGTGAATGCCGGCGAGATAAACTAGCGTGTGGGCTATGGCATCGGTCATATAAGGCTTGTGAAGGGCTTGTTCCACTTGCCAAACCACATCTGGATGAGCTTCTTTGTAACTCGGTGACATGTAGATCCAGAACGGAATGTCGTATTCGTTACGGGCCATATGGGCATTGATGGTGGCATTGTGATTACGGCAGATGAAATGCACGTCATCGTCATAAACCTGTTCGCCATGGTCAGGAACATAGAAAATGATGGCTTCCTGCTGCTCAAACCTGCGGATAATCTGATCCACGATGGAGTCGTTATAGAGCAAAGAGTTATCGTAATAAGCAAGAACCTGACGCTCCTTGGGACTCAGTTTTGGCCGGTCGTAGTCATCGCCTTTCCATTTCATTTTCGATTTCGGACAGCGGGTGCGATAATCCAGATGCTGGCCCTTGAGGTGGAAAATGATAAGGTTGTGGTCGGTATTTTCACTCTTCAGCTGGTCGAAATCCTTGAGCAGTCCCTCGTCAAAATAGCTCAGCTTGGTATTGCGGGTGTCGAACATAGCCTTTGAGAGCTCGGGATTGTTAAGGAAAAATCCACCGGAAAAATCATAGACGGCTTCTTTCGCCTGCGGCAGGAACTGATTGGTGAGGAAGGTAACATGGTAGCCAGCCTTGCGGAATACCTCGGGGAACAAAGGATAGTCACTCCACTCACCGCTGTCGCCCACGCAGTAGAGGGAGAACAGATGTTTGAACACAAAGCTGGTCAGGTTCCATGGAGAGATGACATCTGTGAAGGGATAGAGCTCTTTGTTCTTGGCACGCTCCAACTGCCGCGGAGTAGTGGGCTTGTCATACCCGTAAAGCTGTGCATGATGGCGGTTGTAGCTTTCGCCGATAATCATTACGATATTGGGGCTCTTGAAAGAGCAGGAATCAACCTCCACATGATCCTCACGCTGGATAATAGTGCCTACTTGTGTGGAAGTAAGACGGTTGGCATAAATGGAGAAAAGCAGACGATAGACGGGCTGATAAAGTTCGGCCTTATCTTGTCTTGTCAGTTCATGTTCCACATCTCCAATACGGTCGTATGACATCAGCCGTGCCATTGCTTGTTTGTTAGGCCAGGTCAGATAGCCACAATAGGCTACGAGGGCAAGGGTAACGATACCCATAACCACTTTTAATATGGATTCAGCGCCAGGAGCCAGTTGGGGCCCTAATGGACGCTTGTATTCACGGTACCTGTAAGAATGCTTGGGCTTGGTCTTTACATACCAGAAAATGCTCCAGGCTATATGCGCTAAAAGAAGCAGCAGAATCCATCCTGTAGCACCTGTAATCATGTTGAATGAGAGGAACGAAGACAGGAATTCTGAAGCTTCTCGCGAATTGGTCTCACCAACCAGCAGGAGCATGGTCGGGTTGAGGGTGGAACCGAACTCTGAAAAACAATACACATCGACCAAAGCTAATCCATAGGCTATGACATAGAACAGCCGTTTCACCCATTTGCGGATAGTTTTGGGCAAGATGGAAAGTACTACGCAGAGCAGATAGAGGTCGAAAAACAGTTCCGGCCATGCCCAATGATAGGCATGTGCCTTGGGGTTGTTGGGCACCACGGCATAGGTGCAGATGATACCCAGGAGGAACATAAAAATAAAGAAGGCGCTGTTTTTCCGTATTGGTTCGAAAAACAGTCCCAGGATTCTTACAATGATATTGTCTTTTCGCTTTCTCATCATGTTGATTAATTTCGCTTGCGAAATTACGGATTATTTTCGAAACTGCCAAACGTGTGGCTTAAAACTTCACTTTTACGCGTGTTTAGCGATATAAGTGTTCTTGTTCGATGACCATGGCCACCTCTGTGTTCACGAGTCCCCGTACGCTTTTCCCCTCTTGTAGCCGTTGCCGGATTTGGGTACTGCTGATATTGATGAGGGGCGTTTCCACAATCTGAATCTCTGAACCCTGAAACTTTACACCTGGAACCTTACTTCCTTCCCGCGGATAGACTATGATAGGGTAGCGTTTCAGAATATCTTCATAGCGATACCATTTGTCGAAAGCTTCCCAGTTGTCGCCACCGATTAATAAGGTGAACTTTCTTTCAGGGTATTCCTGTTCGAGCGCCTGCAGTGTATTCCAGGTATAGGACGGTTTGGGAAGGTGGAATTCAAAATCGCTGGCCATCAGCTGAGGCTCCTCTTTCAAGGCCAGGCGCACCAATTGGAGCCGCTTGTCATCATCCAGCAGCTGCTGATCTTGTTTGAAAGGATTCTGCGGTGATACCAGGAACCAAACCTCATCGAGTGCTGCTTCTTGAAGCAGCGATTTGGCCAGACGCACATGGCCGTTGTGAATGGGGTTGAAGGAACCGCCGAAAAGTCCTATGTTCATTAATCTGTATAATGGGAGATTGAGGAAACGAGAAATTAATTGCTCAGGAATTCTTCAACCAGTTTCAACACTTCGGCTTCGGCTGCTGTTAAATCGTCGTTAACCACCACCTTATCGAATTTCGGGGCAAAGGTTAACTCATATTCAGCTTTGGCCAATCTCTGTTCTATCACTTCAGGGGCATCTGTGCCGCGACCTTCCAAACGGCGGCGAAGTTCTGCTATAGAGGGCGGCTGGATGAAAAGGCTCATGGCTCTCTTGCGGTAGTGTTTCTTGATGTTCACACCACCTTTCACGTCCACGTCGAACACTACATTCAGTCCCTGGGCTGTCTTTTCGTCCACCTGTGATTTCAGCGTGCCGTAGAAACGGTTCTCGTAAACCTCTTCATACTCCAGAAACTCATTCCTTGCAATCCTTTCACGGAATTCATCAGCGGTAATGAAGTAATACTCCACGCCGTTCTGCTCTGTGCCTCGGGGAGCACGGCTGGTACACGAGATGCTGAAAGTCAGTTTCAGTTCCGGATGTTCTTTCATCAGCCAGTTCACAATAGTTGACTTGCCGCTGCCGCTCGGGGCTGAGATAATGAGAAGTTTGCCCTGTTTCATTATAGTGCGTTTAATACTTGTTCCTTGATCTGCTCCAATTCATCTTTCATCTTCACCACGATGTTCTGCATCTCTGCGTTGTTGCTCTTCGAACCCGTGGTATTGATTTCACGTCCCATTTCCTGAGCGATGAAACCGAGCTTTTTGCCTTGTCCGGCAGGTTCTTCCATCGTCTCACGGAAATACTTCAGGTGATTGCTGAGGCGCTGTTTCTCCTCGCTGATGTCAAGCTTCTCAATATAGTAGATGAGCTCCTGTTCCAGACGGTTCTTGTCGTAATCCACCTCAGGGATACTCTTCAGTCCGTCCACGATACGGTTGCGGATTTTCTCTACACGCGACTGCTCGTAAGGCTCTATGCTGGCAAGAAGCGAACTGATATTGTCAATCTTCTCCGTAAACTTCTTCTGTAAGGCAGCACCTTCCTGGATGCGGAAATCAATGATGGCTTTCAGGGCCTGTTCTAAGGTTTGACGGACCACATTCCATTCCTCCTCGGAAAGCACTTCCACCTCCGTCTTCGTCAACACATCCGGCATACGTACGAGCGTGTAGAACCAGTCGGCAGGTTCAGGAATACCAGTCTTAGCGGAAATATTCTTCATCTGCTGGTAGTAGTTTTCCACCAGGGCACTGTTGATGGGGGTGGCATCCACGCCGGCCTCTTTCTCTATCCAGATACTGAAATCCACTTTTCCGCGGATGAGAGCCTGGGCCACCATCTGCCTCATGTCCATTTCCTTCTCACGGTAGAGTGGGGCAATGCGTGCGTTCAGGTCCAATGCCTTTGAGTTGAGTGACTTGATTTCAACGTGAATCTTTTTGTCATTGTAGGCTACCACGGCATTACCGTAGCCTGTCATTGATTGTATCATACTATTGAAATGCGTTAAATTTTCTGCAAAGGTACAGTAAATGAGTGGAAAATCAAAATTTATTTTGGAATTTCCCGATTGCAACCCGCTTTCGATGTTTTTAACATCAAATTTACTACTTTTTAATGGAAAATGCGTAATTTTGCAAAATTATTTAGAAGATAATTGATTTATGTCGTGTATATTGAACATAGAAACGAGTACCGATGTGTGTTCTGTGGCTGTCTGCGAAGACTCTCAAACCATCTTCTCCCAAGAAGATCATTCCGGCCCTAATCACTCGGTGACACTGGGTGTCTTTGTGGACGAAGCCCTCTCGTTTATAGATAGTCATGCCATTCCCCTCGATGCGGTTGCCGTGAGTTGCGGTCCTGGTTCCTATACAGGTCTGCGCATCGGTGTTTCGATGGCAAAGGGTATCTGCTATGGGTTGAATATTCCGCTGCTCAGCGTGCCTACACTCGAATTGCTGGCAGTCCCCGTATTGTTGCGGGAGATGATAAAGGAAGAAGACGCGCTGATTTGTCCGATGCTCGACGCCCGTCGCATGGAAGTCTATGCGGGTATCTATACCAGAGCCTTGAAAGAGGTTCGCCCTGTTCAGGCTGATGTCGTGGACGCCGAGACCTATCGGTCCTATTTGGATGAACATCCTGTCTATTTCTTCGGAAACGGAGCAGCCAAATGTATGGAAGCCATCCATCATCCCAACGCCCGCTTGATTGAAGGAATAGAACCTTTGGCAAAATATATGCAGCCATTGGCAGAGCGCCGCTATCTTCAGCAGCAATATGAAGACACGGCTTATTTCGTTCCTTTCTACTTGAAGGACTTCGTTGCCAAGATGCCCAGGAAACTGTTGTGAAAACGGGATTTTGTAATTTGGAATCAGAAATAAAAGATATGAATATAGAAGGTTTAGACTACAACACCCAGCGTGAACAATTGGTGCTGCCCGAATATGGAAGGGAAGTGCAGAAGATGGTGGATCATGCCGTGGGTCTTCCCAGCAAAGAGGAACGCCAGCATTGTGCTGAGACGATTGTGGCCATCATGGACCGCATGTTCCCGCAGAATCGCGAGAATCCCGACTATAGGCAGAAACTATGGGACCATCTTGCTATCATGAGTAACTTCCAGCTCGATATTGACTGGCCTTTCGATATTTCCGGGGCAGCTAAGATTGCCACGAAGCCGGAGCCGCTGGATTATCCCATGTCACAGATTCCTGTGCGCCATTATGGCAAGATGATCTTTGAGCTTTTCGAACAACTCAAGACCATGCCTCCTGGCGAAGAGCGCGATGAACTGGTTCGCGAGACTGCGAATCAGATGAAGCGCAATCTCTATCAGTGGAGTCAGGGCTCTGCCGATGATGAGAAGATTGCCAGTGATCTCGCCCGTTTCACCGATGGCCGTATTCAGCTGGATATTGATAGTTTCGTGTTTGATAAGTTGGATTTCAGTCAGGCCCCACAACAGTCTGGTAAAAAGAAGCGTCGCTAATGCAGTCATTTATCATTGAAGGCGGGCATCCGCTGAGCGGTACCATTATTCCTCAGGGTGCTAAGAACGAGGCATTGCAGGTGATCTGCGCCACCTTGCTCACCGCCGACCCTGTGATTCTCCGCAATATCCCTGATATTCTGGATGTGAACAACCTCATCCAGTTGTTGCGTGATATCAAAGTGAAGGTGACCCGGCTCTCCCGCAACGACTATCTGTTTCAGGCTGATGCCGTTGACCTGGCTTATTTGTCAAGTGATGAGTTCGTGCGCAAGTGTGCGGCTCTTCGCGGTTCGGTGCTGATGATTGGTCCGCTGCTTTCACGTTTCGGCAAGGCCGTGGTGGCAGAGCCTGGAGGCGACAAGATCGGACGTCGCCGTCTGGATACGCATTTTCTGGGCTTCAAGAATTTGGGTGCACAATTTTATTTCAACGAACAGCGCAACGTTTATGAGATAACCGCCTCTTCCCTGAAGGGTTGCTACATGCTTCTCGATGAGGCTTCGGTTACGGGAACGGCCAATATCATTATGGCGGCTGTCTTTGCCAAAGGCACCACCACCATCTATAATGCAGCTTGTGAGCCCTATATTCAGCAGCTTTGTCATTTGCTCAATCAGATGGGAGCCCAGATTTCGGGCATCGGTTCCAATCTGCTCACCATCCATGGGGTGGCAGCATTGCATGGCGGGGAGCACCGCCTGCTTCCTGACATGATTGAGGTGGGCTCTTTCATCGGTATGGCAGCCATGGTTGGCGATGGTGTTCGCATCAAGAATGTCTCGCTGAAAGACCTCGGCATTATTCCCGATGCTTTCCGTCGTCTGGGTGTGAAAATCAAGGTGGAGGGCGATGATCTCCTCATTCCCCGACAGCCCCACTATGTCATCGACTCGTTTATAGATGGTAGTATCATGACTTTGGCCGATGCCCCTTGGCCGGGACTCACCCCCGACCTTCTTTCTGTATTGCTGGTCGTAGCCACTCAAGCCCGTGGTTCCGTGCTCTTCCATCAGAAGATGTTCGAGAGCCGCCTGTTCTTCGTGGATAAGTTGATTGACATGGGTGCCCAGATCATCCTCTGCGACCCTCACCGTGCTGTGGTGGTGGGTCATGACCATAAGAAAGTGTTGCGTGCCGGGCGCATGACAAGTCCCGATATCCGTGCGGGTATTGCGCTTCTGATTGCTGCCCTTTCAGCCAATGGTACCAGCCGTATCGACAATATAGCCCAGATTGACCGCGGCTATCAGGATATTGAAGCCCGGCTGAACGAATTGGGTGCCAGGATTACGCGCGTGGAGAGTTGATAGGAAATGATTAGACAGGAAGACGTATATAAGATTGGACGCTTGGGAAAGCCGCATGGCGTGAAGGGTGAGATCACCTTTCAGTTCCAGGATGATGTGTTCGACCGTGTGGATGCCGACTATCTCATCATTGAGGTGGACGGTATTCTCGTGCCCTTCTTCATCGAGGAATATCGTTTCCGTTCCGACGAAGTGGCTCTGTTGAAGTTGGAAGACATCGATACGCAAGAGGCTGCCCGCCAGCTCACCAATAGTGACGTCTATTTTGAGCGCCGCCTTTCCGATGAGGATGAAGACCGTGATTCTTCACTCTTCACTCTTCACTCTTCATTTCTTATCGGTTATCGCTTGGTCAATGATGCTGACGGGAAGGAAATCGGAACAATTGCCGCTATCGACGACACCACCGCCAATGTGCTGTTTGAACTCGAAGACGGCAAACTCATCCCCGTAGCCGAAGAATTTATAAAAACCATAGACAGCGACAAGCGTGAAATCAGGGTAACCTTACCCGAAGGATTATTGGAATTATGAAACAAAAGATATGCATCTTAGGCTCTACCGGTAGCATCGGTACGCAGGCCCTCGACGTCATTCGGGAGCACAGCGACCGCTACGAAGCCTATGCGTTGACCGCCAACACCCGTTGGGAACTCCTTGCCCGTCAGGCCCGTGAGTTTCATCCCGTTGCGGTGGTCATTGCCGATGAACGCTATTATGAACCTCTTCAGGAGGCACTTGCTGATACGGATATAAAGGTATGGACGGGCGTTCGTGCCCTCGATGAGATTGTGGAGGCCGAACCCATTACCGCCGTACTGACCGCCATGGTGGGCTTTGCAGGTCTTTCGCCCACTATCCATGCCATCAAGGCCCGCAAGAAAATTTGTCTGGCCAACAAGGAGACGCTGGTAGTGGCCGGAGAACTGATTTGTCAGTTGGCTGGTGAATACCACACGCCCATTCTGCCCGTCGACAGCGAGCATTCCGCGATTTTCCAGAGTCTGGCCGGAGAAGGTGACAACGAGATAGAGAAGATTCTGCTGACGGCCTCAGGAGGTCCCTTCCGGTTGAAGTCCATGGAAGAGATTGCCAAGGTCACGAAGGCCGACGCCCTGAAACATCCCACATGGGATATGGGAGCGAAGATCACCATCGATTCCGCTTCCATGATGAACAAAGGTTTCGAGGTCATTGAGGCCAAGTGGCTGTTTGGTGTGCCGGCAGAGAAGATTCAGGTCCTCGTTCATCCGCAGAGCATCGTGCATTCTGCCGTACAGTTCGTCGACGGTTCCGTCAAGGCGCAATTAGGAGTGCCCGATATGCGTTTGCCCATCCAGTATGCGTTTTCCTATCCCGACCGCCTGCCGCTGACAGGTGAGCGTCTCGACCTTTTCCGTCATCCCCTGGAGTTCTTCGAACCCGATCTGGAGAAGTTCCGCTGTCTGGCCCTTGCCTTTGAGGCCATTCGTCAGGGAGGTAACATGCCTTGCATCGTCAATGCTGCCAACGAGATTGTCAATCGCGCCTTCCTCGAAGACCGTTGCCGGTTCCTCCAAATGGCAGAGATCATCGAGAAAACCATGCAGCGTGCCACCTTCAATGCCAATCCCGACTACGAAGTCTATGTCGAGACCGATAAGGAGGCAAGAAGGATAGCGGCTGAAATGCTGTAACCCCTTCCCGAAGGGAGAAGAGCCTGACGGGGCCCGGCTTTATGAGTGAAAGAAATCAGTAAATAGTAAATATCATGTGAATGTGTCTGCTACCCCCTTGAAACCGCAGGCACACCCCTCTAAAGGAGGGGGCGGGGGAAGTTTTTATGGAAGTATTTTTGATAAGACTCTTACAGTTCATTTTGGCCATTTCGCTCCTTGTGCTGCTGCATGAGGGAGGCCACTTCTTCTTCTCCAAACTCTTTGGCGTACGCGTTGAGAAATTCTATATGTTCTTCGACGTAGGCATCGGCAAATGGGATGGATCTATTTTCAAGTTCAAACCCAAGAACAGCGACACGCAGTATGGTGCAGGCTGGCTTCCGTTGGGCGGCTATTGCAAGATAGCAGGCATGATCGACGAGAGCTTCGACACAGAGCAGATGAGCCGTCCCCCACAGCCTTGGGAATTCCGCACCAAGCCAGCCTGGCAGCGGCTCCTCATCATGATAGGTGGTGTGCTGGTTAATTTCCTGCTGGCCCTCTTCATCTATAGTATGGTGATGTTCTCTTGGGGCGACAGCTATTTCGATACGAAAGACATGACCATGGGCTTCAAGTTCAATCAGGACGCCAAAGCCCTCGGATTCCAGGACCACGACATGCTCATCAGCTACGACGGCAAACCCTTCGGCCGTTTCGATGTGGACGTCTATCGCCACATAGCCGATGCCCAGACCGTTACGGTGAAGCGTGGCAATAAGACTGTCAATATCCAGATGCCCGAAGACATGAGTCTGCTCGACATGCTGAAGACCGAGCCAGCCTTTGCGCGTCCTTTCGTTCCGGCCGAGGTTGACACGGTCATGCCCGAATCCCCTGCCGCCAAAGCCGGCATGCTGAAGGGTGATAAGATTGTCTCCATCAACGGAAAACCCGTTGACAGCTGGACGGAATTCACCTATCAGGCAGGAGTGCTCAGCGATATGCTTGCCAATGCCAAGACCAAAAGCGACAGCTTGAAAATCCGTACGGCAACCATCGTAACCACCCGCGACACCCTGCATCTCGTGCTCACAGAAGACCTCAAGCTGGGCGTAGGCCAGACCTCCATCGCCTCCTATTATGAACCCGTGAAAGTATCCTTCGGTTTCTTCGAGAGTTTCCCCGCAGGCATCAAATATGGCATCAATGTGCTTCGCGGCTATGTCAGCGACCTTCGCTACGTAGCCTCTGCCGACGGAGCCAAGTCGTTAGGCGGTTTCGGCGCCATTGGTTCCCTCTTCCCCCCTGTTTGGGACTGGCATCAGTTCTGGATGATGACCGCCTTCCTGAGCATCATCCTTGCATTCATGAACATCCTGCCTATCCCTGCCCTCGATGGCGGACATGTGTTGTTTCTGATTTACGAAATGATCACCGGTCGCAAGCCCTCCGAGAATTTCCTCATCAAGGCAGAATATGTCGGATTCGGCCTCCTCATCCTTTTGATGGTCGTAGCCAATCTCAACGACATCCTGCGCTGGCTGGGCTATATGTAATCAAAACCAAAGCATCCACCTCGAAGGAGGTGGATGCTATTTGGAGTGATAAAGAAGTTAGTCAGCTGTACCAGATTACGCTGTTGCTGGAAGTCTCGTAATGCACATCCTCATCGTTGTAGATGTTATCCAGCTCGTAGTCTTCCTGATTGTGCATTTTAGGTTTCATTTTCATAGTTAATTCTCCTTCATTTAAATGAGTTACTTTAGATAAAATGATCATTTCACCACTGCAAATATAGAATTTTTTTCCATTCGTTGTACCTTTTTCTATCATATTTTAGTGATTTTATACACAATTAAGGTTAAAATGAGCATTTATCGGTAACTTTTGAGAGAATTTTACGGTTTGAAATCATTTTTGGCATATAAGTTTCGATTTGAAATCTTCCGAAGCGTAACTTCTACAAATTGTAATTTTAACACTTTTCAAAATTGTGCATCCGCCGTATAATTTTTTCTCATAAAAGTTTGTCGTTTCATTTTTTTGTATTACCTTTGCACCGCATTTTTCTACCGTAAATGCCCTGAGTGATGCCCAGATGGCGGAATTGGTAGACGCGTTGGTCTCAAACACCAATGCCGCAAGGCGTCCCGGTTCGACCCCGGGTCTGGGTACTAGGAATGATTAATCCCTGCAATTTTGCAGGGATTTTTTGTTTTTAGGAGGCGCAATGTTTTCACTTCATTTTAAAAAGTGGCACTTTTGACGAGTGATTAGAGCCTAATTACTTCCCGAAACTGTCAATTTTGGAGAGTAATTAGGGCCTAATTATGAAGTGAACCCAGAAAGTTGGACGCAACTTAGAGGTTCAAATGAAGCGTAGTTACAGTTTAGAAGAAAAGTTATGTGCAATTGGCTTTGTATTCCAAGGTGAATCAGCCCGTTCCGTCTCTCGCAG
>Ga0256404_1000715_pt1 | contig 84820 bp, 69 predicted proteins | sample RumenRJG_01DNA_FD_185990 | JGI IMG/M metagenome (GOLD analysis project Ga0256404, IMG submission 185990) | Bovine rumen microbial communities from Lethbridge, Alberta, Canada - RJG_01 | ecosystem: Host-associated > Mammals > Digestive system > Stomach > Rumen | place: Canada: Alberta | collected...
ATACTGGGCGCGCAGCAGCTTATGATCAAGTGTGACCAAAGTAATATCATCAATGCCCGTAATGTTGTCCTCCGGATGAATCGCTGCATAGAACTGCAGCAGATACTCCGGGTCTTTGAACAGATCACAAAAGACACTGTCCTTGGAGCTGCGGTTGACCTTCTGGTCCAGCGGCTTCAGAACTGCCTCTGCCATCTGTCTGGGACTTCTTTTTACGGACTTTTTTCCCACCAGACTGCCTCTCCTGTTTAGATTTTACATCAATTTATACTGCAAAGAAATAGTTTATCTTCCACTAGGATTATATCGCTTTACATCCTACTTTTCAAGACTGTTTTTCTTCCTTGTGAAGTGGAGTCGGTGTCTTGTCTATCGTCGTGGGCGCCCCACAGGGACTAGCTGCGCGTCGCGAATCGCCGCTCCGTGCATTTTGTGATCCCTGGAGCCTATGGTTTCGGGGGTGCGGTTTTGTGGGAAGCAGTTCGCGGGCATTCCCAGATAACCACCTGCTTATAGGCCCATACCGGAGAATGAGTTTTACCTTTGCCTTCCTGGGGTTTATCATCAAGCCATCAAAACAAAAACAAATCCAAAGGAGGTCAGGGAAATGGAAATTCTTGCAAACAGCGCCTGTTTCGTAGCAATGGTGGCTTCTTTCCTCGTCCTGATGGATCAGGATCAGAAATAACCGCCGAAGAAAACTGAGGAGCCGCTGCACTGTGAGAGAATCACAGCGTGGCGGCTTTTTTAGTCTGATTAAGACTTCCTGGCCGCACCCGCGAGTTCGCGTGCGGGCTCGGTAAGCCGTTCCCGATTGGATGCCCCCTCGCGCCGCAAAGCATGATACAATCAGGATAGAAGTGAGTGCCTGTTTTCACTGATGACACAAGAAGAGGAGGTTCCATATGTTTCGGTCTATGAGACGATTCAAGCAGCAGCTCCCGGAGGAGCAGTGCCTGGAAATCCTGAAGACAGAATCCCGGGGAGTGCTGTCCCTCTTAGGAGACGACGGCTATCCCTACGGTGTCCCGATTGATTATTTCTACGAGGACGGTAAGCTCTATTTTCATGGGGCGGCAGAAGGCCACAAGGTGGATGCCATGAAGAGCTGCAGCAAGGCGTCCTTCTGCGTGACGGGGCCGGGTGAGAAGGTGGAGGGAGACTGGGCCCTCTGGTTCAACAGTGTTATTGTGTTCGGGAAGATCCGTATCCTGGAGGACCGGGCGGAAATCCTGAAGCAGGTCCGAAAGCTGGGAGAGAAGTATTATCCGACCCAGGAAGAGATGGAGGAGGTCATGCAGCGGTCCGGCGGGAGAGTCGCGTGCTTTGAGCTGACCATCGAGCACATGACCGGAAAACGCGTGCACGAAAAGTAACCTGCGTGCTGAAGCGGCAGAGGAGCGGAACAAAACTCCCTGCTGCTTTTTCTTACTACTCCCCATAACCGTTCCCCTATAAGCAAACCACCTATAAGCGCTATCCTATAAACAAATGGTTATAGCCCTATACCCGGGAATGAGTTGGACGCATAACCGGGGAGACTGTAAAGTAAGGACAGAAAGAAACAAAGCAAAGAGCCAAATAAACAAAGAACCAGCAAGGCAAAGAATCAGCAAAGTAAAGAACTAGCAAAGCAAGGAATCAGCAATATATAGAACCAGCAGAGCAAAGTACCGCAGAACTAATTTCCAGCACCCGGGCAGACCCGGACAGGAGGCAGAGCATGAGATTTGCGACTATCAGACAGAACGGAAAAGAGATTGCCGGCATTGTGACCAAGGGCGGAATTCTTCCGGTGGAAGAGCTGAACAGACAGACCGGGACCAGCTGGAAGGAGGACCTGTTCTCCCTCATTGAGGCGGGACAGATTCCGGAGCTGACCAAGTGGTACAACGAGGGCGGGAAGGAGAAGCTTGAGAGCCTCTCCGGAATCATCCCGAAGAGCGAGGCTGTGTACGCGCCTCTGTACCGGAACCCGAAGCGCATCTTCGGCATCGGCTTAAACTACGTGGACCACGCCGGCGACATCGGCGCAGCGGCACCCCAGGGCTTCCCGGGCAGCTTCTTCAAGATGGCCGACACCCTGATCGGCCCCGGGGATGAGATTCACCTGCCGAAGCTGAAGGAAGCCCAGAAGACCACCGCCGAGGCTGAGCTGGGCGTCATCATGGGCAAGGACTGCAGGGACGTGTCCGAGGAGAACTGGCAGGACGCCATCGTGGGCTATACCACCATCCTGGACATGACAGAGGAGTCCATCTTAAAGGGCAATGACTTCGTGAAGGGCAACCCCCGGTATCTCTGCATCGTGAAGAACTTCCCCACCTTCTTCTCCTTCGGACCGGAGCTGGTCACCCCCGACGAGGTTCCGGACGTCCTGAAGCTTGAGGTGAAGAGTGTCCTGAACGGAGAGGTCTACGCGGAGAACGACGTGAACCACATGACCCACAAGCCCGCCCGGCTGGTTTCCCTTCACTCCTCCATCCAGGGCTGGTACGCGGGAGACATCCTCTCCACCGGAACCCCCAGAGCCTTCCACATCCAGGATGGCGATGTGGCCGAGTGCCAGATCACCGGTCCCGACGGCTTCGAGATGGAGCCCCTGAAGAACCCGGTGGTGGACCTGAAGCTGCACCCTGAGAAGGAATGAGAAAGAACAGGAGGAAAAAACCATGAATCTCGGATTAAAGGATAAGGTTGTTCTGTGCATGGCCAGCGCGGCCGGACTTGGAAAGGGAATTGCCACGGAGATGGCGAGAGAGGGCGCGAAGGTCGTGATCTGCACCGCGGAAGCCTTCAAGGAGCAGCTCTACACTGCCCAGAAGGAAATCTGGGATGAGACCGGAAACCGGCCCTACGCCTTCATCTGCGACGTGAACGACGGCGAGAGCATCGACGCCCTGGTGAAGCAGGTGGTGGCCGAGGTGGGTGATGTCTACGCTCTGGTCAACATGTGCCCCGGACCGAAGCCCGGCCCCTTCGAGGCCTTTGACGACGCGGCCTGGACTGGCGCCTTCAACCTCTGCCTCCTGTCCTACGTGCGGACCATCCGTGCCGTGCTGCCTTCCATGAAGAAGCTTGGCGGCGGCCGCATCCTGAACAGCACCAGCTCCTCCGTGAAGGACTGCCTGGACAATCTGATCCTCTCCAACACCATGCGCATGGGCGTTGTGGGCATGTCCAAGACCCTGGCCAGAGAGGTCGGCAAGGACAACATCCTGGTGAACGTCTTCGGACCGGGCCGCATCGGCACCGCCCGGATCGAGAGCCTCAACAAGATGCGCGCCGAGAAGGCCGGCATCAGCGTCGCGGAGTATGAGAAGCAGGACCTGAAGGAATTCCCCATGGGCCGCTACGGCACCATCGACGAGTACGGCCGTCTCGCTGCCTGGCTCTGCTCCGAGGCCAACACCTATGTCTCCGGCCAGACCATCCTGCTGGACGGCGCCATGACAAGAGCGTACTAATTGACAGGAGTTCAATGACTGACAGGAGTTCATTGGCTGACAAGAACTCATTGGCTGGCAAGAGCTCATTAATCGACAGGAGTTCATTGACCGACAAGAGCTGACTGACAACGCAGAGGGGAAAAGGAAACCATGAAGACATTTATTTCAGAGAAGATGAATCAGATCGGCCTCTCCGGCATCCGCAAGATGAACGAGAAGGCCCTGGCCATGGAGCGGGAGGGGAAGAAGGTCATTCACTTCGAGATCGGCCGCCCGGACTTCGATACGCCGGAATACATCAAGAAGGCGGCGGTGGAGAGCCTGAACCGCGGCGAGGTGTTCTACACCTCCAACCTCGGCGACATGGAGCTGAGAAAGGCCATCGCGGAGAAGCTGAACAAGCAGAACCACATCCCGTACAAGGCGGAGAACATCATGGTTTCCGTGGGACTTTCCGAGGCAATTTTCGACGCGCTGATGGCGGTCCTGGACGAGGGGGATGAGCTCCTGGTCCAGGATCCGGTCTGGATGAACTACGTGAACGTGCCGAAGGTCCTCGGGGCGGTGCCGGTGAGCTACACCCTGAAGGAGGAGAACGGGTACCAGATGGATCTCGAGGAGATCCGCTCGAAGATCACCGACCGGACCAAGCTCCTGGTTCTGGTGACCCCCAACAACCCCACCGGCAGCACCCTCTCCAGGGAGACCCTGGAGGGACTGGCGAAGATCGCCGTCGAGAAGGACATCCTGGTCTTTGCCGACGAGGTCTACGAGCGCCTCATCTACGACGGCGCCGAGCACGTGAGCATCGCCTCCCTGCCGGGCATGCTGGAGCGGACCTTCACCTTCAACGGCTTCTCCAAGGCCTACTCCATGACCGGATGGCGCCTGGGCTATGTGGCGGCCCCGGTGGAGTACCTGAAGGAGGTCAACAAGCTGCACCAGAACGCGGTTACCTGCGCCCCCTCCTTTGTCCAGAAGGCCGGCATTGTGGCCCTCAGGGACGAGGGAAACGAAGTGACAGAGATGGTGGCGGAATACAAGCGCAGACGGGATTACGCCGTCAAGGCGATCAACGAGATCCCGGGCCTCAGCTGCCCCACCCCCAGCGGTGCCTTCTACATCTTCATCAACTGCCGCGAGGTCTGCAAAAAGACCGGCATGAACAGCCAGCAGCTGGCAGAGTATCTCCTGGAAAATGCCGGGATCTGCATGGTGGCGGGAAGTGTCTTCGGAACCTCCGGAGAGGGCTTCATCCGCATGTCCTTTGCCAACAGCTACGAGAACATTGTGGAGGGCTGCAGCAAGCTGAAGGATGCTGTGCAGGGCCTTCTGGGGTAACTGGCCGGAACCGCAGGCGTAAGCAGATCGTAACAGCCCGGGCGGCGCCCGAAACAAAGAGATTGCGGCAAGGCCCGAGCACAAAGCGGCCCGGGCGGCGCCCGTAACAAATGAGACTGCGGCAAGGCCCGGGCAATTATCAGCCCGGGCAGTGCCCGTAACAGAAAACCAATTGCAAACAAACCGCAGAAAGACAAAGGGGGAATGAGAGTATGAAAAGAAATCTTGGAGTGGTGCAGGCTGTTTATCCCATGCCGGTGCTGATGGTGGCGGCCTACGACGAGAACGGCAAGGTGAATGTGATGAACGCCGCCTGGGGCATGATCTGCAATTCGGACCGCATCGCCCTCTTTATTGACGAGGACCACAAGACCACCCAGAATATCCTGAAGACGAAGGCCTTCACGGTCAGCATCGCGGACCAGGACCACATGGACGTGGCCGATTTCTTCGGGATCGCCACCGGAAACAAGATGGCGGACAAGTTTGAGCGCACCGGATACCACGCGGTGAAGAGCAGCTTCGTGAACGCCCCGGTGATCGAGGAGTTCCCGGTGGTCATGGAGTGCGAGCTGGCGGAAATCGCGGAGAATGAGAGTTTCTACTGCGTGGTGGGCAAGATCGTGAACACCGCCGCGGATGAGAAGGTTCTCTCCGAGAACGGCAAGGTGGACCCGGCGAAGCTGAAGGCTCTGATCTTTGATCAGTTCCAGCACGGCTACTATGTGTCCGGGGAGCAGGTGGGCAAGGCCTGGAACGCCGGCGCGGCCCTGATGAAGAAGTAAGACAGCCCTGCGAGGCAGGAGGTGGTTATGAATCACCGCGCATATGAATATGTCAGCACCATAGCCCGGGAGGGGAGCTTCTCCCGGGCTGCCCGCGTTCTCTACATCACCCAGCCGGCCCTGAGCGCCGCGGTGAAAAAGCTGGAGGAGGAGCTCTGCGGGGTTTCGCTCTTTGACCGGACGGTGACGCCGGTGAAGCTCACCCCGGCGGGAAAGTTCTACCTGGAAAAAGCGGGGGAAATCGACCGGCTGGAGCAGGAGATCCAGGCCCATTTCGCGGCCCTCTCCGGCAGAATCAACGGGCGGCTGACCATCGGCAGCGCCTCCTTTTTCTGCACCTATGTGCTGCCGGATATTTTGAGGCGGTACCAGGACCTGAACCCGGAGGCGGAGGTCCACATGAGCGAGACCGGCGCCCGGGCCGAGGAGGCCCTGTTTAACGGGGAGCTGGACCTGGTGATGGATGTGGAGCAGCTGGACCAGAGCAGGTTCGAGACCATCCGGCTGGACCGGGAGTACGTGCTGGTGGCGGTGCCGGCCACCTTCCCGGTGAACGAGTCGCTGAAGGAGTACCGGCTCACCCAGGAGCAGATCGCGGACCGGAGCTTCTTAAAGGAGCGGGTTTCCCGGCTGCCCCTGTCACTCCTTAAGGAGGAGCCCTTTCTCCTCTTAAAGGACAACAACGACATGTGCCGCAGGGCCGTGGAGATGTGCGGCAGGGCGGGCTTTGATCCAAGGGTTGCCCTGCGCACCGACCAGATGCTTACCGCGTGGAACATCGCCCGCGCAGGGCAGACCGGCGTCACCTTCTTCAGGGATACCATCCTCCGCTACACAGAACCCACGGACCGGCTCTGCTACTACTATCCCGACGACGAGCTGGCGGAGCGGGACATCCTCCTGTCCTGGAAGCGGTTCCCGGGACTGACCCCCCTGGGAGAGGACTTCGTGCGGTTCCTTATGCTTGTACGAAAGGGAAGATAACCCCTCCGCCGCAGTCCCGCCGCGGGCGCGGAACGGGATCCCCCGGCAACCCCCGCCGCGGGCGCGGAACGGGATCCCCCGGCAACCCCCGCCGCGGGCGCGGAACGGGATCCCCGGCAGTCGTCAGGCAGGGAAGCTCGGCGGTTGTATTTTACAGAAAACAGGACTATAATGGACAGAAACCGGGGTTCGGACTTTAACGGTCTGAACCGGCAGAGTATCACGTTTTTTCGCTTTCCTGAAAGAGGGGTTCAAAATGGAAAAGAAGAATCTGGATTGGAGCAATATCGGGTTTGCGTACCGTGCGACTGACAAGCGCTACGTGGCTGATTTCAAGGGCGGCCAGTGGGGCGAGGGCGTTCTGAGCGATGATCCCTACGTCAAGATTACCGAGTGCGCCGGCATTCTGCAGTACTGCCAGGAGGTATTCGAGGGACTGAAGGCCTACACCTGGGAAGACGGCAGCATCGTGACCTTCCGTCCGGACCTGAACGCGGAGCGCATGATGGATTCTGCCGCCCGCATGGAAATGCCTCCCTTCCCGAAGGAGAGATTCCTGGAGGCCGTCGACCAGGTGGTGAAGGCCAACGCGGCCTGGGTTCCGCCCTTCGGCAGCGGCGCCTCCCTGTACATCAGACCCTATATGTTCGCGTCCAGCGCTGTCATTGGCGTGAAGCCGGCCGAGGAGTACCAGTTCCGCATGATCTGCATGCCCGTGGGACCCTACTTCAAGGGCGGCGCGAAACCCATCAGCATCTGCGTGTCCGAGTTTGACCGCGCCGCACCGCGCGGCACCGGCCACATCAAGGCGGGCCTGAACTACGCCATGAGCCTGCACGCCCACACCGTGGCGCACCAGAACGGCTTTGACGAGAACATGTTCCTGGATCCGGGAACCAGAACCTACGTGGAAGAGACCGGCGGCGCCAACTTCATCTTCATCACCAAGGGCGGCACCCTGGTGACCCCGAAGTCCGACTCCATCCTGCCCTCCATCACCAGACGGTCCCTGGTCTACATCGCCAAGAACCTCATGGGCATGGAAGTGGAAGAGCGCCCGGTGAAGTTCAGCGAGCTGAAGGACTTCGCGGAGTGCGGCCTCTGCGGAACCGCCGCGGTCATCAGCCCCGTTGGCAGAGTCGTGGCGAAGCACGAGCACATTCACGAGAACCCGGTGGGCGAGGTGATCATGGACGACGTCATCGAGTTCCCCTCCGGCATGGAGAAGATGGGCCCGGTGCTCCAGAAGCTCTACGACACCATCACCGGCATCCAGATGGGCAAGATCACGGCTCCCGAGGGCTGGATCCGGAAGATCTGCTGATCCGGCGTTCCGGAAGGCCGGGACAGCCCCGGCGGAAACTGAATCGATACAGACAACTGACAGACAGGCGGGCGCGTTTGCGTCCGCCGTTTTGGGATATCAGGGTCAAAAGCCTGCTCACACAGCAGCCGGATATCATTTTTTAATATCGTATGACCACATACCTGTTCCAGTATCACGCCATGGCGGCCGTGGCCGGCGGCTTCCTCCTGGACCTCCTCTTCGGCGATCCGGCGGGGCTGCCCCACCCGGTCCAGGCCATCGGCGCGCTGATCTCCGCCCTGGAGCGCCTCCTCTACCCTGAGACGGGAGACGCGGTGGATGAGCGGCGCTTCTTCCGCGGCCTTCTGCTGGCCATCCTGGTGCCGCTTGTCACCGGGGGGCTGGTATTCCTGCTCCTGAATCTCACCGGCCGGCTGCACCCCGCAGTCCGGCTTCTTTTGGAGACCCTTCTCTGCTGGCAGGCCCTGGCCCTGAAGGGGCTGAAGGATGCCGCCGCGCGGGTTGAGAGCCGCCTGCTGGAACAGGACCTCCCGGGCGCCCGGGAGGCGGTCTCCATGATCGTGGGGCGTGACACGGAGCGGCTGACAGAGGAGGGCATCATCAAGGCCGCGGTGGAGACCGTGGCGGAGAACAGCTCCGACGGCGTCATCGCCCCCCTCCTGTACCTGATCCTCGGGGGGCCGGTGCTGGGCTGGGTCTACAAGGCCGTCAACACCATGGACTCCATGATCGGCTACCGGAACACCCGGTACCTGTACTTTGGGAGGGCCGCGGCCCGCTTCGACGACCTCCTGAACCTGGTGCCCGCCCGGTTTTCCGCTCTGGCGATGATCCTCTCATCGCTGCTGCCGGGGTACGATTTTCCGGGGGCGGTCCGCATTTTCCTGCGGGACCGGAAAAACCACAAGAGCCCCAACTCCGCCCAGACCGAGAGCGTCTTCGCGGGCGCCCTGGGGCTGAAGCTCGCGGGCGATGCCTCCTATTTCGGCGTCATCCTGAAGAAGCCCTTCATCGGGGACGAGCGGAAGCGCCCCGAGGCAGCCGACATCGGCCGCGCCAACCGGCTCCTGTACGCCGGATCCCTGCTGGCCTTTCTGCTGCTCATGCTTCTTAAGGCGGGGCTCGGGCAGATGGCAGGCCCCCTGATGGGTTGACCCTGTTTTCCGGGCAGCGGCGCGGACCGGGCGGCCGATTCAGCCAGAACAGCCGGCGCGGGCCGGGCGAATCAAGAAAGGAAGCGGCACATGGCAAAGACAATCATGATCCAGGGAACCATGTCCGGCGCGGGAAAGAGCCTTCTCTGCGCCGGACTTTGCCGTATCTTCCGGGAGGACGGGTACCGGGTGCTTCCCTTCAAGTCCCAGAACATGGCCTTAAACTCCTTTGTCACGGAGGAGGGCCTCGAGATGGGCCGGGCCCAGGTGCTGCAGGCGGAGGCCGCCGGCGTATCGCCCTCGGTGGACATGAATCCCGTGCTCTTAAAGCCCACGGGCGACACCGGCTCCCAGGTCATCGTGAACGGGGAGGTGCTCGGCACCATGCAGGCGGCGGACTACTTCGCCTTCAAGAAGCAGCTGGTGCCCCAGATCCTCGCGGCCTTCGACCGGCTCGCGGCCCGGGCCGACGTGATCGTCATCGAGGGGGCCGGGAGCCCCGCGGAGATCAACCTCCGGGAAAACGACATCGTGAACATGGGCCTCGCGGAGCTCCTGGACGCCCCGGTGCTCCTCGCGGGCGATATTGACCGCGGCGGCGTGTTCGCCCAGCTCTACGGCACCCTGGCGCTTCTGCAGGATTCCGAGCGGGAGCGGGTGAAGGGCCTCATCATCAACAAGTTCCGGGGAGATCCGGCCATTCTGGCGCCGGGGATCACCATGCTGGAGGAGAAGTGCGGGAAGCGGGTGCTGGGCACCGTTCCCTTCCTGGACATCGCCCTGGAGGATGAAGACAGCTTAAGCGACCGCTTCCGCCAGAAGGCCCCGGCGGCGGTGGACCTGGCGGTGGTCCGCTTCCCCCGGATCTCGAATTTCACGGATTTTGACGCCTTTGAGCGCCTGCCGGGGGTGTCCCTCCGGTACGTGAGCCGCCCGTCGGAGCTGAAAACCCCGGACCTCATTTTCCTCCCGGGCTCCAAGAACACCATCGACGACCTCAGGTGGATGCGGGAGAGCGGCATGGAGGCCGCGGTGAAGAAGCGGCTGGAGCGGGGGACCGTGGTCTTCGGGATCTGCGGCGGCTACCAGATGCTCGGCGCGGAGGTCCGGGACCCGGAGGGCGCAGAGACCGGACAGAGGAACAGCGTCATCCGGGGAATGGAGCTCCTGCCCCTCGTCACCGTCATGGAGGGGCAGAAGACCAGAAGGCAGGTGGAGGGGCGGTTCCTCGCCATGGACGGCCCCCTGGCGGCCCTCTCCGGCAGTCCCTTCCGGGGGTACGAGATCCACATGGGAACCACCGGCCCCGGAGAGAAACTGATAACGACGGCCACGCCAGAGGCCGAGTCCGTGCCTGAAGCGGAGGCTTCGCAGCAGGCGGAGGCCGAGCCCCTGCTTAAATCGGAGGCTTCGCAGCAGCCATCGGTCTTCCTTGAGGCCGGGGACCTGCATACCGGGGAGCGGGCGGCCGGGGGATACCGGCAGGGCCTGGTCTACGGCTGCTACGTCCACGGGCTCTTCGACCGGGGAGACCTGGCGGGGAGACTGGCAAACTGCCTGGCGGACCGGAAGGGTGTGCGCCTGGAGGACCCGGAGTACACGGATTTCGGCGCCTTCCGGGAGCAGGAGTTCCGGAAGCTGTCCCGGGCTCTTCGGCAGTCCCTAGACATGGACGCCATTTACAGCGCCATGGGGCTCCCCTTCGGCCAAAACCGGGAGATGCCCGGCGAGCACGGGTAATGTCGGGAGATTCCCGGCGGAAGCGAAGATAAGGGGGAGACGTTCGGAATGAGGGCGGAGGGAAACGAGCAGAAACGGTCTGAACTCAAGCGGATAGACCAGGCACATACAGAGCTCCCCGTGCGCCACGGGGGAGACGTGTACCGGAACCGAGTGCGGCTGGATTTCTCTGTCAGCATCAACCCCATGGGGCCGCCTGAGGGCGCCCTGAAGGCCTACCGGGACAGTGAACTGAAGCTGCAGTGCTACCCGGACCCGGAGAAGCGGGCCCTGAGGGAGGCCCTGGCGGAGGCCGTCAGAAGAAGAAACCGCGGAACAGTAGTCACGGCGGAGCAGTTTCTCCCGGGAAACGGAGCCTCGGAGCTCCTGCTGCTCTCGGTCCTGGCCCTTCAGCCGGAGCGGGTGCTGCTCCCGGCCCCCTCCTTTTCCGGCTACCGCCACGTGCTGCGGGCGCTGGAGACCGTCACCGGAAAGAGGCCGGAGGTGACGGAGCTGTTTCTGGAGGATGTTCGGAACGAGGACGGAAGCCACCGGTTTTCCGCGGAACAGGCCCTTCGGGAGGCCGGGGAGCTGCTAAAGCGGCAGGCGGAGCGTCAAGGCCTTGGTTGCCTGACGGCAGAGAAAACCGGTCCGCAGGCCGGCAATGGGCAGGCAACCGGCGGCGGGCAAGCCACCGGCGGCACCCTGGTGCTGCTCTGCACGCCCAACAACCCCACCGGCGGGGTGATTCCCAGGCAGCAGATCTTAGACCTTCTGCCACTTGTCAGGCGCGCGGGGGCCCGCCTCCTTCTGGATGAGTGCTTTCTCTCCCTCACGCCGGAGGGCGAGGCAGAGAGCCTCTCTGATGCGGTGCTGGACTGGCCGGAGCTCCTGCTCGTGAGCGCCTTCACCAAGAGCTTCGCCCTGCCTGGGCTTCGGGCAGGGTGGCTCCAGACCTCGGACCAGGGGCTTCTCGAGAGAATCCGCCGCATGCAGCCGGAGTGGAGCCTGTCGGTGCCGGCGGAGGCCGCCTGTGTGGCGGCCCTCAAAGAGGAAGGGTACCTGGAGGCCTCCCGGGCGCTGGTGCGGAACAACAGACTGCAGCTGGAGCAGGGAATGGAGGCCCTGGGCCTCACCGTGTACCGGGGAGAGGCCAATTTCATTTTATTCTGCAGGGAAGCGGAACGAACAAGAGCGGCAGAGATGACAGCCGCGGCAGCGGCCGCCGGCCCGAAAGGAACTGCAGAGGGCGGCCCGGATGGAACTGCGGCCGCCGGCCCGGATGGGGCGGAATCCCGTGAAACCCTGGGAGAGGCCCTCTTAAAGCAGGGCATCCTGATCCGGGAGACCGGCGACTTCCGGGGCCTGGGGCCCGGCTTCTACCGGGCGGCAGTGCGGACGGAGCAGGAGAACCGGGAGCTGCTGGAGGCAATTTCAGCGTTTCTTAAGTGTGAGGTGAGATGATGGAAATGGAGCGGGAGCTGATCTTCTCCCCGGCGGAGATCGAGCACAGGAGCTTTGAGATCATCCGGGAGGAGCTTGACGAGCGGGGGATCCAGGTGCCGCCGGAGGAGCTTCCGGTGACCGCCCGGGTGATCCACACCACGGCGGATTTTGAGTATACGGAGACCCTGTATTTCTCTCCCGGCTGGAGAGAGGCGGCGGACCGGGCCCTGGTCCCGGGAAACGTGCTGGTGACAGACACGAACATGGCCCTCTCCGGCATCGCGAAGCGGGCCCTGAAGGAGCTGGACCTCACGGCGGTGTGCCTCATGGCGGACCCGGAGGTGGCGGAAGAGGCCGCGGCGCGGGGCGTCACCCGGGCCTCCGTCAGCGTGGAGAAGGCGGCGGAGCGCTACGGGGAGAGGGCCGTGTTTGTCTGCGGCAACGCCCCCACGGCCCTCATGACCCTGTCCCGACTCATCCGGGAGGGGTACCGCCCCGCCTTCGCGGTGGGCGTGCCCGTGGGCTTTGTGAACGTTGTGCACTCGAAGGAAGAGCTGATACAGACCGGCATCCCCTGCGTCGTGAACCGGGGACGAAAAGGCGGCAGCACAGTGGCTGCCGCGGTGGTAAACGCGCTTCTCTATCAGCGGGCCGCCTCGAGAGGCAGCGCCCCCCTTACGCCTTGAGGCGGAAGAACACATTCATGGACTGGCGCCGGCTCTCAAAGAGCCCCAGGGACTCGATAAAGGGCACGAACTTCTTGAAGCGGAAGTTCCGGACGTCGAAATCCGGGTACTGCCTCCCCAGGAGGTTTCCGAGGAGACTGGAGGAAATCCAGCCGTCGTCGTCGGAGTTCTCTTCCGCGATGGAGATCAGGGACTTGCGGATCACCTTCAGGCGCACGCCGGAGTTCTCTCTCGCGGCGGGCTCCTCCTTCGGCTGGGCGGACTCCTTCTGCTGCTCGGCATCGCTCTTTTTCGCGGTCTTCTTTCCGTTTTTGGCGGTCTGGCCGGACTTCGCGTCCTCCTTTGCGGGCTTCTTTTCCTGGGTCTCCGGGAGAGAGGCGTTGTAGAGGAGGTCGATGTAGGAAAACTTGCTGCAGGCACTGATGAAGCTCTGGGGCGTCTTCTGCTCGCCCATACCCAGCACGTACATCTCGGACTCCCTTAAGCGGGCCGCCAGCCGGGTGAAGTCAGAGTCCGACGAGACGATGCAGAAGGCGTTGACCCGGCCCTGGTAGAGCAGGTCCATGGCGTCGATGATCATGGCGGAGTCGGAGGCGTTCTTGCCGGAGACGTTGGAGTACTGCTGGATGGGCTGGACAGAGTTGTCCAGGATGACGGAGCGCCAGGAGCTCATCTGCTGGTTGGTCCAGTCCCCGTAGATGCGGCGGATGATGATGTTGCCCAGGTTGTTGGCCTCTGTCAGGATGATGCTGATATATTTGCTGGCCACGTTTTCCGCGTCGATCAGGACGGCGATTTTCATTTCCTTGTGTTCGGTTTCCATGGGAATCCTTTCTGAAATAACAGATTTTTTCAATAAAATACTCAGGAATTTGTTCTATATTCCTGGCAGTTCTGTGGTAAAGTAGTGACACTGCAGCTCAGGCTGCAGATATGTAATCCGTGTATCACAAAAGATGATATCAGGAGCGGGTCGTGAAGCCTGATTCCCGCCGGCAGGTAAACCTACGGTGTGAATGGGCTTTTGACCCTGATATCAACCAGTATAGCATATAGGCAGGAAAGCAGTGAAGAAGAGAGTTTCAGAGATCAGAAAGATGATAGTTGCGGCGGCGCTGGGCCTCTCGGCGGCAGCGCTCCTTCCGGCGGCGGCCATGGCCGGCGTGGTGGGGAGAGGCTCCTCCCAGGCGGTGCAGCAGGCCCAGACCAGCCAGGAGTCCGTCCAGGGAGGTCAGGAATCTTTCCAGACCGGCCAGGAGCAGACCCAGGCCCAGGAGGGCCAGGGAACGGTGCAGCCGGTGCAGGACACCCAGCAGCCTGCGCAGAACACCCAGCAGCCGGCGCAGGACACCCAGCAGCCGGTGCAGCCCGGACAGAGCGGCCTTGAACAGGCGGGGCTGGAGAACAGCACCACCGGACGGGGCACCCAGCCGACGCAGCCGGGAGACGGCCAGCCGGTGAATGAGGTCTGGCACGACACCGAGGCCCCAGCCGCCACCCTCGCCTACGGCTACACCCGGGACGACGCGGTCAGGGCCGCGGAGCAGCTCTACAGCTACGTGCAGGACCCCCAGAAGAAGGAGATCTGCACGAGCTTTCTCCTGAACAGCATCTGGTACGACCCCGGCAACATCATGCGGACCGATGCCGGTCTGCCGCTGCTCTGCATTTACCGCGGCAGCCAGCAGAACTACGAGCGGAGCTATCTCCTGGCCCTGGACGGCCTGGAGTTCTTCCCGAACCCCACGGTGCTGTTTTTGAAGAACCAGGAGGGAGAGCTCATGCTCTGCGTCTCCACGGGGAGCAAGTTCTCGGAGGCCCAGGCCGCGGCAAATTACCAGACGCTGCTCGGCTTCCTGGGTGAGATTACCGCCGTGCAGGCCATGACGGCGGGGAGGGACGATGCGGACCGGGCAAAGATCATCTGCGACTACGTGGCGGACAAGCTGAGCTACGACGCCAGCTACAACAGAAACAGCCTGGCGGATGCCCTCCGCACCGGCAACACCGCCTGCGTGGGCTACAACAACCTGACGGAGCTTCTGTTCGAGCACTGCGGCCTGCCCTATGTCAGCGTGGTGGGCTCCGAGAAGGGCGGAAACATGGAGCACATCTTCGGCATGTCCCGCATTGGCAGCACCTGGCTGGTCTTTGACCCCACCAACTACGACCGGGACGACCACAAGGAGCCCTTCTGGATCTTTTCGGACCAGTACCGGGAGGGGCAGTTCTACGACAACTTCAACCTGGTGGACCGGATCTACTGACCTGCGGGCAGATTGTGCATGAAGCTGGTGGACAGGACCTTCTGACCGGCAGATTGTACATGACAGACGGCGCCCCCTGTGATATGATGAATCCACGGTTTCTTCGGAAACCGTGGGTTTTTTCGTATATCAAAGGATCTGTTCAGCACCCGGGACCCGGAATGCCGCGCATACTGGGACCGTGGTCGGTCAAAGGCGGCCCCTTTTCAGCATCACCCCGTTGCCGCCGATTTTTCCCTTGCTTTAGACACAAGTCAGACAATCAGGAAACCACTGACGGAGACAATATCATATGGATTTATTCGACTATATGCGGGAGGACACCCTGAAAAAGGAGGCGCCTCTGGCATCCCGCATGCGCCCCAGGACCCTTGACGAGATCGTGGGGCAGCAGCACATTCTCGGCAGGAACTGCCTGCTCTACCGGGCCATCCGGGCGGACCAGCTGGGGTCCCTCCTGTTTTACGGGCCCCCCGGAACCGGCAAGACCACCATTGCCCAGGTCATCGCCAGCACCACAAAGGCCGTGTTCCGGCAGATCAACGCCACCTCCGCCGGAAAGAAGGACATGGAGGAGGCGGTGGAGCAGGCGAAGCAGGCCCTCTCCTACGGGCGCCGCACCATCCTGTTCATCGACGAGATCCACCGCTTCAACAAGAGCCAGCAGGACTACCTGCTGCCCTTCGTGGAGGACGGCACCGTCACCCTCATCGGCGCCACCACGGAGAACCCCTTTTTCGAGGTGAATCAGGCGCTGCTCTCCCGGTCCCGGATCTTTGAGCTGAAGCCCCTGACGGCGGAGGACATCGCGGTCCTGATCCGCCGGGCCATGACGGACCCGGAGCGGGGCATGGGCCGCTACCGCGCGGAAATCACGGAGGAGGCGGTCCGCTTCCTGGCAGAGGCGGCCGCGGGTGATGCCCGGGCGGCCCTGAACGCGGTGGAGCTGGGGGTTCTGACCACCACGCCCGGGGCAGACGGGGTGATCCGCATCGACCTCACCACCGCCGGGGAGTGCATCCAGAAGCGGGTGATCCGCTACGACCAGGATGGGGACGGGCACTACGACACCATCTCCGCGTTCATTAAAAGCATGCGGGGCTCCGACCCCGACGCGGCGGTCTTCTACCTGGCCCGGATGCTGGAGGCGGGAGAGGACGTGCGCTTCATCTCGCGGCGCATCATGATCTGCGCCTCCGAGGACGTGGGCAATGCGGACCCCATGGCCCTGGTGGTGGCGGCCAGCGCAGCCCAGGCCGTGGAGCGGGTGGGCATGCCGGAGGGACAGATCATCCTGAGCCAGGCCTGCATCTACGTGGCCTGCGCGCCCAAGTCAAACGCCGCCTGCAACGCGGTCTTCGCGGCGGCAGAGGCGGCCAGGCAGAACACCGGGGCCATGGTGCCCCCCTACCTGCGGGACGGCCACTACGCCGGCGCGGCGAAGCTGGACCGGGGAGTCGGGTACCTGTACCCCCACGACTTCCCGGAGCACTACGTGAAGCAGAGATACCTCCCGGAGGAGCTGGAGGGCCAGCGGTTCTACGAGCCGGGAGAGCTGGGGAAGGAAAAGGAAATCAGGGAGCGCCTGAAGCACCTGAAAGAGAGACAGGAGTAACGCAATGAGAGAAAAGCTGAGTACGCTTTCTGTGGTCGAGCTGAGAGAGCTGGCAAAGAACCAGGGGAAAAAGGGCACCGGCAGCATGCGGAAGGCCGAGCTGGTGGAGTGGCTGGCCGGGAACTGGGAGAAGAGCGTGAAGGAGAAGGCCCAGAAGGCGGCGCCCGCCCAGGAGAAACCCGCAGCCGCCCCGGAGAAGCCGGCGGCGCCCGCCCCGGAAAAGTCCGTGGAGGAGGCGAAGAGGCCGGCGCCGGAGCGTCGGACCGCCCCCGCAGCGCGCAGGGAGACGGTGCGTCGGCCCGCGCCCGCGCAGCCGGGCCGTCAGGAGCTGCCCCAGAGGCAGCAGCGGCCGGCATCCACCCCGGTGTTGCGCCAGCAGGAGCCCGTGCAGCGGCCGGCATCCACCCCGGTGTTGCGCCAGCAGGAGCCCGTGCAGCGGCCGGCATCCACCCCGGTGGTGCGCCAGCAGGAGCCCGTGCAGCGGCCCACATCCACCGCGGTGACATGGCCGGCACAGTCCTCCCACATGGCCCAGCTCCCCGAGGAGCTGAAGGGCGCCGCCGACAGCGGGCCCCAGGCCTCAGGCATCCTGGAGGTGCTGCAGGAGGGCTACGGCTTCATCCGCTCTGAGAACTACATGTCGGGGGATGACGACGTGTACGTGTCTCCCTCCCAGATCCGCAGGTTCAACTTAAAGACCGGCGACATTGTCACCGGGGTGCGGCGCATCAAGGGAGAGAAGGAGAAGTACGGCGCCCTGCTCTACGTGAACGAGATCAACGGGGTTCGGGCGGCAGATGCGGTGAAGCGGCCGAACTTCGAGGACATGACCCCCATATTCCCCAACGAGCGGATCCACCTGGCGGTGCCGGGGGCCTCTACCGCCATGCGGGTGGTGGACCTGATCTCCCCCATCGGAAAGGGGCAGCGCGGCATGATCGTGTCGCCTCCGAAGGCCGGAAAGACCACCCTGCTGAAGCAGATCGCCAGGGTGGTGACCGAGACCATGCCCGACATGCACCTCATCATCCTCTTAATTGACGAGCGGCCCGAGGAAGTGACCGACATCAAGGAGTACATCCAGGGGCCCCAGGTGGAGGTGATCTACTCCACCTTCGACCGGGAGCCGGAGCAGCACAAGCGGGTCTCCGAGATGGTGATCGAGCGGGCCCGGCGCCTGGTGGAGATGCACAAGGACGTGATGATCCTGCTGGACTCCATCACCCGCCTCGCCAGGGCCTACAACCTGACGGTGATGCCCAGCGGCAGGACCCTGTCAGGCGGACTGGATCCCGCGGCCCTGTACATGCCGAAGCGCTTCTTCGGCGCGGCCCGGAACATGCGGGAGGGCGGGAGCCTGACGATCCTCGCCACCGCCCTGGTCGACACGGGCAGCCGCATGGACGACGTGGTCTACGAGGAGTTCAAGGGCACCGGCAACATGGAGCTGGTGCTGGACCGGAAGCTCCAGGAAAAGCGGATCTTCCCGGCCATCGACATCCTGAAGAGCGGAACCCGCCGGGACGACCTGCTGCTCTCGAAGGAGGAGCAGGAGGTGCTGGACATGATCCACCGCATGACCAACGGCGCCCGGCCCGAGGAGAGCGCGGAGCGCATCCTGGACCGCTTCGCCGCCACCCAGTCCAACGCTGACCTGATCCGGAACGCAAGGTTCATGCGGCACCTGTGATCCGGAAAGATTTTCTCCTTGCATTGGGAAACGGGCTGTGCTATACTGCAAAAGCTGTTCTTACGGACAGCACCGTTTTTTGTGTTTTGTTTCTGGTGCATCGTCCCGCCTGCGGGACTTGTGAAATACTATGAAGAGGTGAATCATCATGAGAGAGGGCATCCATCCGAACTACTATCAGGCGACCGTGACCTGCAACTGCGGGAACACCTTTGTGACTGGCTCCACCAAGAAGGAGATCCACGTCGAAATCTGCTCCAAGTGCCATCCGTTCTACACCGGCCAGCAGAAGATGGCCAGCGCCCGCGGCAGAATTGAGAAGTTCAACCGCAAGTACGGCGTCGGCAGCGCGCAGTAATATACAGCTGAATCAGGGCGGGGTTGAGCAGGTGAAAATCTGCTCAGCCCCGTTTGTGTACCCAAAAAACAGAGCAAGTACCCGGGAAATCTCCGGGCCGGAAAGAACGTCGTATCAATGAAGCAGTGCCAGAAATACTCCGGGATCGGCGGCCAGGCCATCCTGGAGGGGATTATGATGAAAAACCGGCAGAACTACGCCTGCGCGGTGAGAAAGCCCGACGGGGAGATCGCCCTCATGAAGGAGACCTACGTCAGCATGCCGGAGAAGTACCCGGTGCTTTCGCTGCCGCTCATCAGGGGCGTGTTCTCCTTTGCGGACTCCCTGATCCTCGGCATGCGGGCCCTGAACTGGTCCGCCGAGATCTACGCGGACGGGGTGGAGGAAGAGGAGGAGCCCTCCCGCTTCGAGAAGTGGCTCACCGACACCCTGGGAGAGAAGGCGGAATCCGTGGTCATGGGGATCGTCATGGCCTTCTCCTTTGTGGCGGCGATCTGCATCTTCATGCTGCTGCCCATGTTCCTCTCGACGCTCCTGAGGAAGGTGATCGACAGCCACTACGTGGTGGCCCTCCTGGAGGGCGTCCTCCGGATCGCCATTTTTGTGACCTACATCAAGCTCATCTCCCGCATGGAGGACATCCGCCGCACCTTCATGTACCACGGGGCCGAGCACAAGTGCATCAACTGCGTGGAACACGGGCTGCCCCTCACGGTGGAGAACGTGATGAAGAGCTCCAAGGAGCACAAGCGCTGCGGCACCAGCTTCCTGCTCTTTGTGATGCTGGTGTCCATCCTGTTCTTCATGGTGATCCGGACCGACACCCTGCTCATGCGGGCGGTCTCCAGAATCCTCCTGATCCCCGCCATTGCCGGCGTCTCCTACGAGGTGCTGCGCTTCGCGGGCACCCACGACAACCTGCTGGTGAACCTTTTGAGCCGTCCCGGCATGTGGATGCAGGAGCTCACCACCAAGGAGCCGGACCCGCAGATGGCGGAGGTGGCCATCGCGGCGGTAGAGGCGGTCTTTGACTGGAAGGCGTATCTTAAGGAAAACTTCGGCTGGGAGGAGAGCGCCTCTCAGGAGGCCAGTGCGGCCGCCGAAGCCTGCACCGAAACAGGCACCGGAGCCTGCACCGAGACCTGCACCGAGACCCGCACCGGCGCTGAGGAGGCCTCCGCATGAGCTCCTTCCGGGAGCTTCTTTCGGAGGGGCGGGACGTGCTCGCCGCGGCGGGCAAGGAGGAGGCGGACTTTGACGCCCGGGCCCTGCTGCTGTTCTGCACCGGCCTCTCCTGGAGCCGGCTGCTCCTCCGCTATGAGGAGGAGGCAGACGCGGCGGATGCCGGCCGCTTTCATCAATTCATCCGCCGCAGGGCGGCGGGGGAGCCACTGCAGTACATCACAGGGAGCCAGGACTTCTGCGGTATTCGGATCAAAACCGACCGCCGGGCCCTGATCCCGCGGCAGGACACCGAGGTGCTGGTGGAGACCGCCCTCCGGGACCTGAAGGGCAGGGAAAACCTGTCCCTCCTGGACCTCTGCACCGGCAGCGGCTGCATCGCGGCGGCCCTAAAGGCCCTGGGACCCTTCTCAGAGGTGACGGCGGCGGATCTCTCAGAGGAAGCACTGTCGCTCGCAGGGGAGAACCTGCCGGCCGGGGCGAGGCTCATCCGCTCCGATCTGTTTCAGGCCCCGGAGCTTGCCGGAGCGCTGTTTGACGTCATCACCTGCAATCCCCCCTACATCCCCAGCGGGGTCATCAAGACCCTGTCTCCGGAGGTGAAGGATTACGAGCCCCGCATGGCCCTGGACGGGAGCACCGACGGCCTCCTGTTCTACCGGCGCTTATCGGAGGACTGCCCCCGGTTCCTGAGACCGGGCGGGCGCGTGTACTTTGAGATCGGCGCGGACCAGGGCCCGGCCGTGGCAGGCCTGCTGTCCGGCGCCGGGTTTTCAGAGGTCCGGGTGGTGAAGGACCTGCAGGGCCTGGACCGGGTGGTATGCGGAGCCTGGACTAAGTAGTCTGCGGTCCGAAGGGGGCAGTCTGCAGGGCCTAGACCGGGTGGTCTGCGGGATTTGGACTGAGTGGTCTGCGGGACCTGGACTAAGCAGGCCGCAGGGCCTGGATTAGCGAAACGGAAAGGAAGGAACAGCATGTTTGACCGGCTTGAAGGGCTTGAGCGGCGGTACGAGGAAGTGATGGCCGCCATCTCTGACCCGGAGGTGTCCCAGGACGCAGCCCGGTTCCGTGCGCTCATGAAGGAGCAGGCAGAGCTCCAGCCTATTGTGGAGGCGTACCGCAGCCTGAACGAGGCCAGGCGGGACATGGAGGATGCGGTGGCGCTCCTGGAGGAGGAGAAGGACGAGGAGCTCCGGGCCATGGCCAAGGAGGAGCTCTCCGAAGCCCGGAAACGGGAGCAGGAGATTTCGGAGCGGCTGAAGATTCTGCTGCTGCCGAAGGACCCCAACGACGAGAAAAACATCGTCCTGGAGATACGCGCCGGCGTGGGCGGGGACGAGGCCGCCCTCTTTGCCGCGGACCTCTTCCGCATGTACCAGCGCTACGCCGACAGCCGGGGCTGGAGGGTGGAGATCGACAGCCTGAATGAAAACGGTATCGGCGGATTCAAGGAGGTGCTGGCCACGGTGTCCGGAAAGGGCGCCTACTCCCGGCTGAAATACGAGTCCGGCGTGCACCGGGTGCAACGGGTGCCGGAGACCGAGTCCGGCGGGCGCATCCACACCTCCACCGCCAGCGTGGCGGTGATGCCGGAGGCGGAGGAGTTTGACGTCCAGATCGACATGAACGACGTGCGGATCGACGTGATGCGGGCCTCCGGAAACGGCGGCCAGTGCGTGAACACCACCGATTCCGCCGTGCGGCTGACCCATCTGCCCACAGGCATAGTGATCTACTCCCAGACCGAGAAGTCCCAGCTGCAGAACAAGGATAAGGCCTTCCGCCTCTTACGGAGCAAGCTGTACGGCCTGGAGCTGCAGCGGAGGCAGGAGGAGGAGGCCGAGGAGCGGCGCTCCCAGATCGGCACCGGGGACCGGTCCGAGAAGATCCGGACCTACAACTTTCCCCAGAGCCGCGTCACCGACCACCGCATCAAGCTGACCCTCTACAAAATCGACCAGGTGCTGAACGGGGACCTGGACGAGCTGATCGACAGCCTCATCGCCGCCGACCAGGCGGAGCGGCTGGGGAAGCAGGACCGGGAAGAGGCGGGCTGAATCATATAAAGCATGTCAAACTACTATTTCGCAGGATGTCCCACTGATGAAGATTCCAGTAAAAAAGAATAACACGGTATCAATTCACATAAAATAATCAGAATAGCATTTTTATTTATTGATAATTTAAGGCTCATGTGCTAGTATCCAAACTAAGTCGTGTATGCGTTACAGCAGTAAAGCACTTCCTGAAAAGGATAGGGCTGGGGATGGCAATAATCGCGACTATACTCACGGGTTCCCCCCCTTCGCGTATCTGCAGCATATACTTGACTCCAGAAATGAGAGCAAGGAATCTCAGAAGTGCGGTATCTGTCAATTTATTTCTCGTGTCAGGGGGAGCTATGCCGAAAATCGGAACAACCAAGGAAAAAATCTGTATCACCATCGACAAGGAACTGCTGCCCAAGCTCCATAAATACGCGGAAGCGGACCACCGCTCCCTCTCGCAGTTCATCAACTATTCTCTGCACAAGGTCGTAGCCGAGGCAGAGGCAGAGGAGGAAGAGGATTAAGCAGTCGGTGGCCGTCAGTAGGCAGTCAAAAAGCGGTCAAAAAGCGGTCAATTAGCGGTCAATAAGCAGTAAAACGGGAGAATGCCCGGTGTCTGAAAGCCTGTCAAGAGGTTTTTCAGATTCCGGGCTCTTTTTTTGTTACTATTCACAGTTAAGCTTTGAACACGGCCAATAGGGCGGCGGCTTTTGGCCGGTTCCGCCCAGGTAAACAGGAGATGTTATGCTTTGGTTAGTGGGAGGTGGAAAAGATTTCAGAAACGGTATAAGGGCTTCCTGCCGAGAGTCTTTGCAGCGCGTTGATCTCGTTAATGCCGTTCCGTCGGCACGTCTCGATATATGTCCGTATTACGGCGTGGTTGTCTGCGGCTGTGACCGATTCAAACTGCCCGGATATTTTCATGCGGGATTTTATGCCCCTGAGTCCGCGTTCCGAAAGATTATTGGTTGTTGGCAGGCCGAAGTCCTCCAGCCACATGAAATAATTCCTCCGGTATTCCGCTATGCGGCGAAGAAGGGTTCGCTCAAATGAAGCGCCGTAGTTATCGGGCTCAGCGGCATTTTCCTTCCACCCCTTTGAAAGCGCTCTGTCCAGCTTTTGATGGAAGTCTGCTATATAGGCGTCCGTAAAAGCCGGGGTTTCCCGCGCAATCAGGCCGTTGCGGTCGCTTATGGCGGCAGTTATCAGTTCCTTCAGATCGGATGACCATGTATGGCAGGTATCGTCGCTGTTTTTCTGGCAGTCCCTTTGCAGGTGCTGATTGCATTCGAGATTATCAAAGCTGAACTTCTCGTTGTAGTTGACCTTGTTGTGGTCATGCATGGTTTTTGTGCCCGAAGTCAGCAGCGACAGAATGTTGTCATCATCAATACTTTCCATGTCTTTATGCATGTGAGCTGTGTAGTAGGCAATTGACTCATCTCCATAAAAGCGGAAACATGCGTGGTTGGTATTGATCATGACGACGGTGTCATCCCAGTATACGATTGCCCGTGTAATCAGCTGGAGACGCAGATCTTCGCGGAACTGGAGCAGTGCTTTCGCTGCGCGCCCTTGAAGCTTTGCTGCATATCCTTCGCATGGAGAGAGTTCTCCGCCGGTTATTCCGCTGAGAAACATGCTGGTTTTGTTCATCGGGGCATTTACCGTGTTCACCAGGGACAGTGCCAGGGCCTGAAGCGTACTGCCATACTGAGCACCTTCTTTGAGCTGAGGCGGAATTGCAGAACGGAAAACTGTGCCGCAATCCTGGCACTTGTAATAATAGAATTCGTGCCTGATTTTGACGACATTGATGCGAACATCGTATTCATACTTCGTCTCACACTCTCCGGTAGGGACATAATTCCTGCCTGAGCAGACAGGGCAGGCAAAGCCTTCCGAATCATCTCCGTGACCGACGATATCTGTTACTTCAGATTCATCAGGTTCAGTGAGGAAATGCTTTTTATGGCCCGGCTGTCCGCCTTTCTTCCTGCCGGAGTCTCTCCGGCTGTTCGGGACCACTTTTTTCTTCCCGGGGGGAGTCTGGCTGGTTGGCGTCCCGGTATTGGTTCCATCATGGTTTTTGATGGCCTCGGCGTGGGCAAGGCGGTTCTGGAGCTCTTTTATAATGGCATCTTTTTCGGCAAGAGCTCCCTCATACTTTTCTTTTTGGGAATCTTTTGCTATGCGGAGACGTCTGGCCTCCTCGCGCAGTGAAGAGACCTGTTCCTGATATCCAAGGATGCGGTCTTTTAGCTTTGAGATTTCGGCGGTAGCCTTGTCGAAATCTCGACGGAGGTTGCCGGTATATTTGGCCATGATGAACCCTCGAAACGGTGCTTATTCAGTGATTTCACTCAACAGGGCGGAGATCTTTTTGACGATGGAGGCTTTTTCCGCTTCCAGCTTCCTGATGGCAGACTGCTGTTCTTTTATTAACGTTTCAAGAGAGGATATCCTGTTTTCGTACTGTGCCTTTACGGCAGCCAGGGGAGCATCGCTGGAGGAGACTTCCGGATTTCCGTCAGGAGATCCGTCAGTTTTTTTCCTTCCGCGTTTACCGGATGAAGGAATCAGTTCTCCGGTCGCAGGATCTTCCCTGCCCAGGTACTTACGTACCGGCCTTGACTGTTTCGTTACAGGGTCGTAGTGAGATGTGGATTCATACCAGGAAACAACGCCGCTGTTCTTGTTTTTGTATTTTACAATCGACATTTTATCACCTCCTATTGGTACTATTATACAGCATACCAATATCGGTGTCAAGTGATATTGGTACTTTAAAGAAAAATATTAATACCAACAGAATCTTGTCTCTTCTCGTATTTTGGACAGAAATAAACCCCGGCCAGAGCCGGGGCATAGTACCTAAAAATAAAATCAGCTGTGAATAGTAACCTTTTTTTCGACAAAACAGAGACATTTTTAGAATGTACAATATAGCAATTATTGGCATAATTAACAGATAATAATCTTTATATATTTATATTATTGGCGTACAATCAGATTATCCATAATAATGTCAAACTATAATGGGATCCTATGATTGCAATATCTTTCTATACTACAAAAATCCTTGTTCCGACAGAGGAGCTTTAAACATGAAGCATCTGATTAGAAAATACCTGATGGCAGCCCTGATCCTGACGGGCGCGGTCCTGATGACCTGCGTCCCTGCTTTTGCTGAAGTAAAGAGGAACTACACCTACAGCTACATCTGGACCCGATGGGAAGACAACAGCGACGACGCCGGCTTTCGGCCGGCTACGATTTCCGTGACGGAAACGGACCAGTACGGCCGGTATCCGGAGCCCTATCACAACGAAGTCTTTACGTGGCCCTGGGTGCTGGAGTCCGGGAAGACCTCCAGCAGCGGCGGCGTGGTCAATAACCGGAACTTCACACGCCTGATCTACATCCACGACGAAGAGGGGAACCTGCTGACCTTTAACCTGGAGCAGGAGCAGATCCCCTATTACAAAACCACCATTGTGCCCAGCGCCAACACCTATCAGGGAGAGAAGATCTATCACAACTTCACGGTCGTCAACACCATGGAGACCGTCAGCTTCACCGCGGTCATGGATTGGATCGAGAAAAAGAACGGGCAGGAGGTGACAGACGTTACCAACGACCGCCCCGCGAATGTGGCCCTGAAGCTCTATGTGAATGGCCGGGAGTACACCGGGAACCACCGGGTAGCGGAGGTGCAGACCGCTGCGGGGAAGCAGCACCAGTATGTCTGGGACAAGCTCCCCAAGTATGACAGGGATGGCAGCATCGCCCACTATTCCGTGGTCCCCACCACTACACCCGCCTATGACACCCAGGTGGACGACCCCGTGACGGGTGAAGACGGGAACCAGACCCAGGAGATCCGTCACATTCTCCGGGATGAGTGGGACTATGCCATAAGCCTCTACTGGGACACCCCGGACATGACAGAAAAATATGACCGGAAGGATGTGGTTCCCAGCGGCAACAGCTACCGGTCGGTGAAGTACGCCCTGAATATCCACACCAGCTCCCGGAACTACGAGCCCGGGGAGCTCTCTGTCCGCATGCCCTACGCCCTCTGGGTGAACCGGGACGGCACCCCCAACGTGCCCTCAGATATCAGTGTCCCGGAGGCGCCGGCCCACAATCCGGAGTACTCCTTTCACTACACGATTGACAGGCACGGGTCCGATGACCCCATGGACTGGGAGATTGTCTACACCAACTGGAAGGACCTTCCGGCGGCCACCAACCAGACCCTGACCGTGGTCTACAAGGTCTACCCCTACAACACCATCGACATGTCCTCTGTCGTTTTGACGGCGAAAGGCAGCGGAAAGGGCGACGGGCAGATCGAATACGAGACCAAAGAGAGCGCGCCGATTACCTATACGATGGATACAGGCGTCTACATCAGCACCTTTAAAAAATACTATGGAGACCGGTACGGGAAGAACGGCTGCATCTACTACGAGGGAGCGAATTACAGGTACACGGATTATTTCAAAAATCACCCGGCGGACTTTGACCACTATAACTACGTGCACTGGCAGTTTGACCTGACGGCCTACGCCAACCAGAACCACAGGGTTGTGCTGACCGATACGCCCCGGGACGGTGGGGAGATTCTCTACATCTACGTGCCGGAGCGGGACAAGTGGACCTTCGGGGAACCTGCTGCTGACGGCTCCGTCACCTTTTACCGGGACTATACCATTGCCGACTCCCAGGTCTACGGCAGCAACTTCAGCTCCCAGTTTTCCGAGGCAGGCGTCCTGGTGCGGTACCCGAGGGTCAACGCAGAGGGAATACAGGTGCCGCCTCCCGGAGGGGAAACCATCTTTCAGACCCAGTACCATAACACCTTGACCGTGGAGAATATTGCCTCCGATGACGACAACTACCTGGACCCGGAGACGGATGACCAGAACGACTACGACCGGCATGTAGTCAATGCGGCGGGGTCCTGGGTTGACTACGTCTTCAACTGGAACGGTGAAATCTACAGTCACAGCAAGAAGATGGAGAACAACAACGCGGACCACTACGGGATCACAAAATTTAAGTTCGGCCAGAATACGTCCCCCTCGGTCTCCTTCAACATGCAGGTGAACGGGTTTCACACAAGGCCCTACCAGGTGGATCTCTACGACCACGCCCTGTACTGGAACGTGACGGATGCCACCGATTACGACTCCTACAAGCAGCGGCGCATGACCTCCGCGGATTACCGCTATATCCGCTTCCAGGTGCAGACCAACCGCTCAGATGTGAACAGGCAGAACGGCCAGTACATCAGCCTGGACAAGACGCCCCTTCCAGGGCCCACCATTATCTACGGACGGGAGGATGAGGGCCCCTGGGAGGAGATCGACCGCATCGAGGGAGTTCCCAGCGGCAATGTCTACGTGGTTCCCCAGGAGAAGCTCTTAAGCCACAATTACACCGGAATCCGGGTGGTCACCGGGGAGGGCTACACTGCAAGGACCAACCTGTACTGCACCGGGGGACTGGAGATCAAAGCGGACTCCCCGGTGGTCCGGCAGTGGCTTGCAGAGGACGAGGCCCACAACCTGGACCTCCAGAACATCAACATCCTGAATATCGCTTCCTTCCGGCTCCTGATGGCGGAGAATGCCGACGGGACGGGGGAGTACATCCACTTCAATCCGGCGGTCCTGAACCAGAGTGACCCCGCGGAAAAGGTGGGCCTTTACGCGGAGGACCTGGATGAATTCGGGGCCCGGAACGAGCACAAGTCCTACACCATCAAATACACCAAGGCAGAGTACTGGAACCGGACCAGCAAGGTGGTGGTGCAGAATTCCATCCACAACGACACAGAGCAGTCCAAGGTGGATGTGGATTTCAACATGACGGTCTGCGAGGGCCTCTATTATCTGACCCTCAATGAGGAACTCAAAAAGGACCTGTCCTTTGACAGCGGCGTCTTTTACGACCTGCTGCCCAAGGGGTACTCCTTTGACCAGGCGAAGGGCGTACGGGCCCGGGGCATGAGCGGGAACGGGACCACCGTGGACGCGGTGGTGACCGAGACCGAGGTCATCGACGACTTCCGGGGCACGGGGCGGCAGATGCTCGTCTTCCACGTGAAGTCTCTGGCGGAGCCGGGGATGAACGTGGGCAACTCCCTGAACTATATCTCGCAGCCGCCCTCCTACAGCACCCAGTGGACGGAGTACAGCGGCGCCATGACCGGATTCACCATGGAGTTTTCTGCATCCATCCCCTGGTCCGCCCTGACCTTCAACCGGAAGGGCACGAACCTCATGGCCTATCAGGACGGGGAGAACCGGGAGTTCCGGGGCAAGCCGGATTACAACTGGAGCTCCTTCTCGCGGCCCTACCCGGACCAGGGCGCGCCGAAGAACGGCAGCAGCGACAGCGCCTTCGCGAAGGTCCTCAGCTCCGACGGAAAGCCCGCCTTCTACGACATCAACGAGGACGGGGAGACGGAGCGGCTGGATACCCTCTACGGCGCCTGCGACGTGGACCCGAACGTGGCCCAGACCATTGAGCTCGGAATCAACAAGCTGGTCCAGGGAGACAGCCACCTCTGGAAGACCCACGACCAGACGGTGAAGGGCCAGATCTACCGCTACAAGATCGGCCTCACCTCCGCGGACGGCGGCTACACCGGGGACATCATCCTCTATGACATCCTGGAAAACGCGGTGAATGACGAGGCGGACTACCAGGCATCCGGCTGGTACGGAACCTTCTATGACACAGATACCAGCGCCGCGAGGGCCCAGGGGATCCGTCCGGTGATCTGGTACTCCACCGTGAAGGACCTGGACTACAACGACATCGTGGACCCGCTGAAGCAGATGGGCGTGGAGGACACCGGCCAGGAGGGAGCCCCGGCGATCTGGACCACAGAGTGCCCGGAAAACAAGGCGGACATCACGGCGGTGGCCTTCGACCTCCGGAACGGGGAGGACGGCGCGCCCTTCCGCTTCGAAAACGCGGCGGAGACCGAGGTGCAGATCCTCATGCAGGCGCCGCCGGAAATACCCGAGCAGCCCCTGGCCTACAACCGGCCCGCCTATTCCGCATCCTTCGCGCCCATGGGGAACGCGGAAACCGTGTCCATGAGCAACATTGGCCGCCGGGTGACCATCGAGCTGATTGATCCCCAGGAGATCCTCTTCCGGAAGGTCACGGACAGGCTGGATCAGGACGGCGTTCCCACCGGGGAAAAGGACCCGCTGGAGGGCGTGGAATTCTCCCTGTACCTCTGCTCCGGCAGGGGAATTGAGGGCCACGTGCACACCGGAACGCCGGGAGCAGCCGGAAGCGACGCCGGGTGCTGGAGACTCCTGAAGCGGGTGACCAGCGACGAGGATGGGCTGGTGAAATTTGACGGTCTGGTCTCCGGGGACTACGCCGTAGTGGAAACCCGGCCCAGAACCGAGTATATGGAGCAGAAGACGGGGGCTTACTGGCAGTTCCATGTGGACACCATCCAGAGATCCGTTACCGCCCCAACAGCGAAGAACGGCGCCACAGCCGCCGCCCCTGTCCAGCTCACGGGAGAGGACGGAGAGGACGTAACCGCCTACCAGATCATGAACGCCCACAAGAAGCAGCGGGCCCGGCTGGATCTCACAAAGGTGATCTTCGACGGGACCGGATCTCTGAACTATTCAAACCTCGGAGAAGCCCACATCCCCGGCGATGACCAGGTGTTTGAGTTTTACGTGGAACGGAAATCCAGAAGTTATTCCTGGGGAAGCGGCAGAGGTATTACAACCTTCCCGGTGGTTCACAACCAGAACCAGGTGCTTTCGATCCTCCTGGAGGCGGATTTCGTGCCCGCAGATTTTGCCGGCGGGAATACGCTGAAGGAGGAGTACCGGATCTATGAGATCCTCACAGACAAACAGTGGGATCAGGGATATCGAAGTGTTCTTCCTTACATTTCTTACGATAAGAAGTCCCAATATCGCAAAGTTGACGTCGTCTGGAAGTGGGACCCGGTGACAGGGGAGATTCACCCGGAGGTCAGCGTCAGACCCGCCTCGAACCAGACCGTGGATCCCAACCCCCTGGTTTTCGGAAACCGCATCGAGATCCACGACGGGAAGCTGGAGCTTTCTGCAGAGAAGTTCCTGGACGGAGTGCCCGCGGTTCATGCCGGCATCTTCCGCTTTGAACTGAAGGAGGCACCCGGTCTGGCGGAGGACCAGAAGAAGGAGGAAGGAAACCAGACCGCGGCAAACGATGAGGAGGGCAAGGTCAGCTTTTCGCCCATTCCCTTCACCGCGGCCGATCTCGGGAAGACCTTTGTGTATACCGTCCGGGAGCTCGCCCCAGAGGGCGGAGACCAGCAGACTCCTGATCAGGGCGAGACGCTGATCTACGACAGTACCGTGTACACCGTGACGGTGAAGCCGGTCCTTAAGACAGCGGAAGACGGCAAGGTATATGTGCACTGTGATCCGGTGTTTACAAAGGGCAGCGGCGCTGCGGATGGCGCGGCGGCCGACGGAACTGCAGGAGACAGCGAGTCCGGCACCGGCGAGTCCAGCGCCGGCGAAGCAGGCAATGGCGAGTCAGGCAGCGAAACGGCCGACGGCCTCATCTTCCGGAACCACCATGAGACCACTTACCAGGCAGTGAAAATCTGGGAGGATGACGACAACCGGAGCGGTGTGCGGCCGGAAGCGGTGCTCCTGCAGCTCTATGCGGACGGGGAGGCCTACGGCGGGCCGGTGCGGCTGACTGCATCCACGGCATCCTCCGCTGATGAAGCTTCTGGAACAGGAGAATCGGGCGGCGGTGGAGACGATTCCGGCGCGGATACCTGGTCTTATACCTGGACTGGCCTGCCGACCCACACGGAGAAGGGCAGGAGAATCCGCTATACGGCCGCGGAGCTTGAGGTGCCCGGGCTTTACCGGGCGAGCCTTGAGCGAAAGGACGGAAAGACTGTGATCCGCAACACCCTGGTCTACGGCGTCCTGAGCCTGAAGAAGCTGGTCTCCGGCACGAAGAGCGCAGAAGGAGCGGAATTCCGGTTCCGGATCCGCCTGTGGAAGGAAGACGGGGAGCCCTTAAGCGGCACCTATCCGCTGGCCCGGAGTTCCGGCGCGGAGCAGAGCGGCGAGCTGACCTTTACAGGCGGCAGCGCGGAGCTCACCCTCGCCCCGGATGAGGCGGTCAGCATTTCCAGACTGCCGGACCAGACCTCATATCTGATTGAAGAGCTGCACCCCGAAAACCCGGAGGAGCGGTTTGAGGACGACACCATCAGCTTCGGCAGCCGCGGCACCATCCTGGCAGAGCGGTCCGCCTTCTCGGTCTTTGTGAACCGGGGTGATCCCAGCACGGAGGTGCAGGTGGTGAAGCGATGGATCGACGCGGAGGGAAATCCGGAGGACGACCTGCCGCACGACCCGATTCATCTCCGGCTGATCATGAAGCGCAGCGGCAAGCAGGGAATCCCCCTCACGGAGGAGGTGTTTGACGAAGTGGACCTGCAGCCGGACGAGGACGGCTACTGGCAGTACCGGTGGGAGAACCTGCCCACAGTGGCAAACGCGTCAGACGCCACCCGTACAGATGCGGTGAAGGCCGCCACCACCAGCTACGCCGCCAGGGCCGGCGCCCACTCGGCATCCAACGCCGCCAGCGCATCCAACGCGACGAAATCCAACGCCAGTACCGCGGGGGCCCTCTTCGACGAGGACGGCTTCCTGATGGACGGCGAGCTGATCAACGATATCTGGGAAACCGTCCAGCAGGGCATCATCGGCGCGGCCCGGACAGGCGCGGAGTTTGTGGACGGCGTGACCGGCCTGCTGTTCGGAAAGGAGGACAGCTACAGCGTCTCCTGGGAAGTGGAGGAGGACACCCCCGAGGGCTATGAGGAGCCGGTGATTGAGGGCGAGAACCAGCTCTTTGTCATCACCAACAGGAGAGTCCCGGAGCCCGAGGAGCCGGAGGAACCGCCGGAAGAGCCAATTGAGCCGCCGACAGAGCCCACGGAGCCGCCGACGAAGCCCACAGAGCCGTCGACGAAGCCCACGGAGCCGCCGACGAAGCCCACGGAGCCGCCGACAGAGCCCACGGAGCCGCCGACGAAGCCCACAGAGCCGCCGACGAAGCCCACGGAGCCGCCGGCGAAGCCCACGGAGCCGCCGACAAAGCCCAGCGAACCGCCGGCCCAGCCCAGCGAACCGCCGGCCCAGCCTACTGAGCCGCCATCACAGCCGGCAGAGACACCCTCTGTCCCATCAGGCGGCAGACGAAGCTCCGGCGGATCCAGCAGCGGGTCCCGGGTCCGGCAAAATCAGAGTCATCCGGAAGCTGAACGGGCCGTTCTGGGAGCGGAGAGAGCGCCGGAAAGCCGCCAGGTCCCTGAGGTCCTCGGCGCCGGAAGACTGCCGAAAACCGGAGAGGCCATCCTTCGGGGCGGTTCCCTGACAGCGCTGTTGGTTTCAGCCATCGGCGTCTGGTATTTCAGGAGAAGAAGATAAAGGAAGATAAAGAGAGGAAGAGAAGGAAGAGAAGGACAGGAAGAGAAGGACAGGAAGAGAAGGACAGGAAGAGAAGGACAGGAAGAGAAGAACAGGAAGAGAAGGACAGGAAGAGAAGAACAGGAAGATAAGGACAAGAAGATAAGGAGAGCAAGAGATATCATAGGAAGATAAGAATACAACAAGAAACAGAGTGCCGGGATCGATCAAACGATCCCGGCAAGATTTCGGCATATGGAAAAGAAAAGGCTTGCAAGTCCCCATGATTTGGTGTAAAATGCCTTTTGTTGACGCAGGAACTCTGTTCTGTGTCTGTTATGGGGGCGTAGCTCAGCTGGGAGAGCACCACGTTCGCAACGTGGGGGTCAAGGGTTCGAATCCCTCCGTCTCCACTCATGTTAGAGCCTAGGAATAGCGATATTCCTAGGTTTTTTCTTTCTTAAAGAATTGCAATCCGTTGCAATCCAATCCTCTTGAGCGCTGACAACGGAGCGACGTGCGAACGGGCAGGCTCTGGGACGAGCGGACAACATCAAAAGAGATCGTGCCAACGTTTACTTGACACATACTTCTCTTTTCGAATCCTTTTGTCAGGGATTTATTTGTGTTAGACTTAAGCAAGGAAGGTATGTCTTCCGTGTTGTGATAATAATTACGGAGCAATCATAATGATTATCTATCATGGTGGTATTTCAGTTGTGGAAAAGCCTGAAATCAGAGTTACGAGATTCAATAAGGATTTTTATTTCGGCTTCTACTGTACAGTTTTGCGCAGTCAGGCAGAACGTTGGGCAACAAGGTTCGGGGATGGCGTGGTAAATGTTTATGAGTACACGGAAAACCCGAAGTTGAGAAAGCTGACATTTCCCGCAATGTCAGAAGAATGGCTGGACTTTATTGCCGCATGCCGCAGTGGGCAGGCTCATGAGTATGATATTGTTGAAGGCCCAATGGCTGATGATACGATCTATAACTACGTACAGGGTTTTTTAGACGGGAAGTATTCCAGGGAAGCATTTTGGAGCTTGGCAAAGTTCAAGAAGCCGACACATCAGATCAGCTTTCATACAGAAGACGCATTGAAGACGCTGCGGTTTGTTGAAGGAGTGAAAGTACATGAAGAATGATAATGCGTTGTTCTATACCTGCAGCTTAATAGAATATATTGGCCGTGTAACGAAAAACAAGAGAAGGGATGTTGTTTCTTATCTTGAGCGTGATTTGAAGAGGATATATAGTCATGCCGACATATTCCACTGCGAACCAATCGAAAAGGTGGCCGATGATTTTATTCGGAGGAACAAGATTGGGGAAGGAACTTATGATGTGATTGCCAGGGCAAAGTTTCAGGTCCCGGATTATTGGGATATTGGAGAGGTCTTTGAGCGATTGATCGAAGATACATGTGAAGGAATATCTCCTGTCGAAGGAATCAAGCAGGTGTTCTCGTCCTGGATTGCCGAGAAGATCCTGAATTTCAATTCGGACCTTTATTATCAGCCGAGAGATTATCTGGCGGAATGCTATCGCACCGGAGAAATCGTGGCAGCATAAGGAGAGATACGGGACACTCTGTTGTAAAAGGGCCGCTTCATCAGGGAATCACAATGGGACGAGGAGCCGCTTATAGTTTTTCTACCCAGGAACTTGGGGAGATGGGGTACAAGGTTATTTCCTGCGTCCAGCCGGCATTGTTTCTGAGTCTGCGGAATATGTATGATGGACTGAAAACACTTAAGAAAACTGGTCGAATGTCAGATTTGATTTCGATGTCATTCTCCATGGATGAATATTTTGATCTGATCGATTTTGATTCCTGGATTGAAGCAGAAAAAAAGTATGTACTGAGATCCCGTCTTTAATAGCATAAAAGCGAAGAATCTGCGCAGATGCGAGGTTCTTCGCTTTTTTTGATGCTCGAAAATGTGGCTATATAGGAATCAGTACGGATCAGAGCAGGTATCGTAGCCCATATTATCGCCTCCTGTGATATGATGAATGTGAACATTCTCCTTTATCAAATATCAAAAGACTGGAGGACGATCAGATATGCTGTTACAGAGGTCATTGAAACGGCACCTTTTGTTATTGCCGCTGGTACTGTCCGTCCTGTTTGCGCTTTCCGGCTGCCACGGGCCGCAGTACAAGGAGGCGGAAAAGGAAGAGCTGGAGCAGAACGGGGAGGCCATGATGCAGGCCTGGCTGGACGAGCAGATGAAGGACAGCAAAGTGCTTACCGCGGAGGCCGATGTCTATATGTATCCCAGCGGGCCCCATTACCTGACGGATTATGTGGCCGGCACCATGGACGACGGCGGAACCGTGCGGGACTATCTGATCAACACCAAAACCGGGGCGGTGTATCTGATACATGACGGTGAGCTGCTTTCCGAGGTGTGTCTTGATTACGCTTTCGAAAAGCTGGGACTTGACGAATGCCGGGACGCCTGCCGCGCGGACAGTCCTTCGGCGTCCATGTGGCTCCCGGATTCGGGAAACAGCTATGCCGCCACAGAGAACTCCGGGACCGGGATCTGGATGCCGGGAGAGCTGGCCCTGTCCCTGAAAAACGCGGCAGGAGAGTCCGGAACTGACGGGCAGCGGGAAACCCTTGAGAGCTTTGTCCGCTCCCCCGAAAGCCGGGGCCCGATCCAGTTCGGGTGCACCATCCGGGTGCCGGATGAGGTCGAGCTGGAACAGTACAACATGGCGTACTGGCTGAAGCAGCAGGAAGAGAACGGGATCGTCTTTGAGAACCTCTATCTTTCGGATGCCTTCGAAAACATCTCAACCTACAGCGGCCGGGCCAGCTATGAGCGGAACGGCTTCCGGACCATAGAGGAGCCGGACATTAGCATCCTCATGAAGGAAGCCTACTGGGTGGAGAAAAAGGGCAAAAACGGGATCGAAGTCGAGGAGGGCAGGGAGAACAATCTCTCCGACCTGAGCTTCCAAAAGACGGAGAAGGGCTATCTGGTCACCTTTCCGGACTATGATCACATCTTCGATTTTTCCATTTATGCCGGCGAGGAATCCGAGTTCAGGAAACACAGGTACCACTGTCGCGAGGACCGGGAGGCCTACCTGAGCCCCGGCTCCAAGATCAGCGGGGACAGGTACTTTGAGGAAGATCTGTACTGGAAGGAAGTGGGAGAGGACGGGTATCTCCTGACCGATGAGAAGGGATTCCGAAAGCTGTTTTTCGGAGGCGAGGAGCTGATCCCGATGGATTAAAGCGGGCCCGGAAGAAGAACCTGCTTTTGCACGGCAGCGGCTTTCCATTCTCCGAATCAAGACTTTGGATTTTCCTGAATTTATGAAGTTTGATATGTGTCCTGGAAAGACTGGGGGATGAATAGATATGATAGAATCTGCCATGAGAAACGAAAAGAAATATGTTCTTGCCCTGGACCAGGGAACCACGAGCTCCCGCTGCATCCTGTTCGATCGCGCCGGCGGCATGGTCAGCATGGCGCAGAAGGAGTTGATGCAGCACTACCCGCAGCCGGGATGGGTCGAGCACGACGCGGTGGAGATCTGGGCCTCCATGATGGGCGTCGTCACCGAGGCCATGCAGAGAGCCGGGGCAAGGCCGGAGGATGTGGCCGGCATCGGCATCACCAACCAGAGGGAGACCACGGTGGTCTGGGACGCGGAGACCGGAGCTCCGGTGAGCCGCGCCATCTGCTGGCAGTGCCGCCGGACGGCGCCGATGATTGAGAAGCTTCGCGCGGACGGGCTCGCGGACTATGTGCGGGAACACACCGGCCTGGTCCCGGACGCCTATTTTTCCGCCAGCAAGATCGCCTGGATCCTGAAAAACGTGCCGGGGGCGTGGGAAAAGGCCAATGCCGGCCAGCTCCGCTTCGGCACGGTGGACAGCTGGCTCATCTGGAACCTGACCGAGGGACGGGTCCACGCCACCGACCTCACGAACGCCTCCCGCACCATGCTCTTTGACATCCGGAAACTCGCCTGGGACCAGGAGCTTCTTCGGTACTTCGGCATTCCGGAATCCATGCTGCCTGAGGTCCGGCCCTCCGGATCCCTGTTTGGTGAGACCAGGCTGTTCGGCGGATGCATCCCGGTGGGAGGCGCCGCCGGAGATCAGCAGGCGGCCCTGTTCGGCCAGTGCGGCTTTCACGCCGGCACCGTGAAAAACACCTATGGCACCGGCGGGTTTATGCTTCTGAATACCGGGGAAAAAGCGGTGGATTCCAGGGAAGGGCTCCTCACCACCATCGCCGCCACCATGGAGGGCAGCGTCCAGTATGCCCTGGAGGGAAGCGTGTTCGTGGCCGGCGCGGCGATCCAGTGGCTGCGGGATGAGATGCGGCTCATCCGGAGCTCACCGGAAACGGAGAGCATCTGCCGCGCCGTACCAGATACGAACGGTGTCTACATCGTCCCCGCCTTTACGGGGCTCGGGGCTCCCTGGTGGGAGCCGGAGGCCCGCGGCACGGTGGTGGGACTGACCCGCGGCGCTTCCAGGGAGCACTTTATCAGGGCGGCGGTGGAATCGATGGCCTGGCAGACGAACGACCTGCTGAAGGCCATGCGCAGGGAGTCCGGGCTCGCCATCGACACCCTCCGGGTGGACGGCGGCGCGGCGGCAAACGAATTCCTGCTCCAGTTCCAGGCCGACATTTCGAACGTGGTGCTGGAGCGCCCGGCCTGCATCGAGACCACGGCGCTGGGGGCGGCCTATCTGGCGGGACTCACCACGGGGTTCTGGAAGGATCAGGAGGAGCTGGTAAAAAATCAGGCGCTCAGCCGCAGCTTCCTTCCCAAGATGGAAGGAGAGGAGCGGGAGCGCCTGCAGAAGGGATGGGACCGCGCCGTGCACGCGGCCCTCAGCTGGGCAAAAGCTTAAGAAACCGGTTCAGAACTGGGCAAATGCCTGAGGATCCTGTTCAGAGCAGGGCAGGTGCCTGGGGATCCTGTTCAGAGCCAGGCAGGTGTTTGAGGAACCAGAGCAAAAGGTCTGCGTAGACCACCTCGCGGTCCGTTTCGTTTAAGAGCTCGTGCCGGTCTTTCGGATAAAGCTTCATGCTGACGTCCGAAAGGCCGGCCTTTTTGTACGCCGAAAACGCCGCCGCCACGCCCTTTCCGTAGTTTCCCACCGGGTCCTCTGCCCCGGAGACCAGGAAGAGCGGCAGATCCTTCGGGATTCTGGCGGTGTTTTCCGGCCGCTGCATGAATCGCATGCCCCGGAACATCTGGTAATAGGCGTTCACCGTGAAGAGGAAGGTGCAGTTCGGGTCCGCGATGTAGCGGTCCACGATGGCCTGGTCCTTTGTGAGCCAGTCCTTCGGCGTGCGGAGGGGCCTGATGCGCCTGGTGAAGCTGCCGCCTGCCATGCGGTCCACGAAGACGCTGCGGTACTGCCAGCCGCGGAAGCCCGCAATGAAGCGGCAGATGCCCATGCCGCCGAGAAGCACCGGTCCGGGCGTGGTGCCCGTCCCCATGATGACGGCGCCGGAAAGGCCTTCCCCGTGGAGCTCGATGTACTGGCGGGTCAGGAAGGACCCCATGCTGTGCCCGAGGAAAAAGTACGGCAGGTCCGGGAAGCGCTCCCGGGTCCGGGTGCGCAGGGTGTGGATGTCGGCGATCACGCACTCGTTCCCATCGGGGTGAGAAAAGTAGCCGTGCAGGTCCGTTTTGGCAGGGCGCACGGATTCCCCGTGGCCCAGGTGGTCGTTCCCGGTCACGTAGAACCCCCGCTCCGCGAGGTACGATGCAAAACCCTCATACCGACCGATGTATTCCGTCATGCCGTGGCAGATCTGCAGCACGGCCCGGGGCGCTCCCGCCGGGAGCCATTCCGCCGCATGAATCCTGGTCAGCCCGTCGGCGGAGGGATAGTAAAAATCATTTCGTCTCATCCTGTCAGGTACCATTCCTTTCTAATTCCCCTTCATGTGCTTCTTCAGCAGCTGGAGGAAGGCCTTCGGCGGTGCCACAGCCAGCTTTCTCGCGCGGCGCTCCCGGACATCCTGCGGCGGCGCGACGATATCGCCCGAGGCGGTGAGAGCCTTCTTGGTCATCAGGGGGCCGGCCAGCTCATAGATCAGCACGGAGAAGAGGATGATATTCCGCACGAGGCCGCCCTCGGGACCGAGCTGCCTCGCCTGAATGCACATGCCCAGGGCCACGCCGGCCTGGGGAAATAGGGTTATGCCCAGGTATTTCACCACGCTGGGGCTGCAGCCCATGGCCTTCGCGGAGAGAAAGGCGCCGGAATACTTGCCGAGGCAGCGGGACAGGATGAATACCACGCCGATCACCACCAGCAGGGGGTCGCGGAACACCGCCAGCTCCAGCTCTGCGCCGCTCACCACGAAGAAGACTGCCAGCAGGGGCTGGGACCACCTGTCTGCCAGGGCCATCAGATCCTCTGACAGGGGGCTGATGTTGCAGAACACCGTGCCGAGCATCATGCAGACCAGAAGCGGGGAGAAGCCGATGACCAGGGGGCCCGCGGAAAATTCCAGGGAAGAGAGCCCCACGGTCAGGAACACGAAGGCAATGGTCATGGAATTGCGGTTCGTGTTGGAGTGGAACATGGTCTCCAGGCCGGTGAGGGCGATGCCGGCCAGCGTCCCCAGGATCCCGGAGGCCAGGATCTTGCCCAGCGGCCCCGCGATGATGGACAGGGGGTCGATGTTTCCGAGGAGCATGGCCCTGGCGATCCCGAAGGAGACCGCGAACACGATGAGGCCGACCGCATCGTCCAGGGCGACGATGGGCAGCAGGAGATCCGTGAGCTCGCCCTTCGCCTTATACTGCCGGACCACCATCAGGGTCGCGGCGGGAGCGGTGGCCGTGGCGATGGCGCCGAGGGTGATGGCCGCGGGAAGGGAGAGGAGCTCCGGCATATAGAAATGCAGGGCGCACATGGCGAGATCCACCAGCGCAGTCGCCATGAGGGCCTGGACCACGCCGATGACGAAGGCCTGCTTTCCGGTCTTCTGCAGCGACTCCAGGCGGAACTCCGTGCCGATAGAGAAGGCGATGAAGCCCATGGCGACGTCGTTGATGAGGGACAGGGCCTCCACGCTCTCGTAGGAGGGGAAGCCGAGGCCGGGGATCCCGAGGCGGCCCAGGCCGCAGGGGCCGATCATGAGGCCGGCGGTGAGAAAGGCAGTGACGTCCGGAAGATTCCAGAGGTTGAAGACACGGGTCATGAGAAGACCCGCAAGCAGGGCGATGGCGATGTTCAGCAATGACGTCATAAAGCGGTTACTTCCTTATGCAGATATTGACGCCGGTCATGGACAGGCGACAACACAGTATCATACTCTTTTCCGCAAATAATGCAAGAAAACCGGGAGCGCCCGGAGAGTCATGAGTATCCTTGTTCTGTATTACTGAAGCGGTTCACCGTCCGGATCAGCGCTGTTGCCCGATCTTCAACTCAGTGGGGGAGTCCCCCGCCTCTATAGGCGGTGGGTACAAGAAACAAGCTTGACTCAGTGGCGGGTGACAATCCCCCACTGAGTTGAGCCTCCGGCGGATCGCAGGTCAGGACAGAGGAAAGCGCGCAAGCGCGCTGTCCTGACCGCGCGCGCTCGGCAAGCCGAGCACGATTGAAAGGTGAATTCCCTCCGGTCCCGTTCTCCCGCGCATCTGCGGTTTACAGGCGGAGAGCCCTCTTTGTCTCCTTCATCACTTCCATAAGGGTTCCGATATCCACGAGGGCATTCCCGGTCTCCAGGGAATGGTTTCCGTCCTCGATTCCCCGCACGGTGAGCCCCGCCTGGAGGCAGAGCTGCACAATCCGGTCGGAATCGCTCCAGGGGTCCTTGGTGCCGATGAAGGCGAGCCCGTTCTCGGGGTGGAAGAGAAAGGTCTCTTCCAGCGGCGTGTACAGGATATGCGTCACCTTCAGCCCGTGCTTTTCCGCGTAGGCGGCGGCAGCGGCGGTTCCGACGCTTTTCGAGATGAAGGCGACCTGGCTGTAGGCGGTGAAATCAACATTCTTCAGGAGCTGCTCTGTCTGGGCAAAGATTGCGTCAAACGCCTCGCGCATCTTCTCCGGGTTTCCCCGGAGATTCCCGCCGGCCCAGCTGTAGGGGACCGGGATGATCTCTTCGTATCCGCACTCCGCCGCGATTTTGCGCCCGTAATATAAAAGCGGGCGGTCAAAGGTGTATCCGATCCCGGGGAACAAAAATGCTGCTTTCATGGAATCCTCCTTCAGCGGGAAAGTGCGAAGCACGAAGCAACGCGTAATCTGTACTTGGCGACCAATGCTTGGCTTGAGATCAGTACTATTGTAACAGGCATCTCCCACAGTTGGAGGATGATTTTCCAAAAAGTCCGGAACAGCCGGCAGCCGATTGTCCCGCGGCCGCGAATCTGCCATAATCCCGTCTTTGACAGTATGAAAAGAGAAAAGGCGCTGCAGCCCTGATAAATCCTGGGGTTGCAGCGCTGTTCCCTTCTTTACGGAATAAATACGAAACTGATTACGCGTCCGGATGACCCTCCGCCCCCGAAGCCTCCTCTGCCTCCGGCAGTGGGCCTAAGAGCCTGCGGATAATATCGTAGAACTCCTCCGGCTCGATGGGCTTCACCAGGTGGGCGTTCATGCCGGCCGCCATGCTCTCCTCGAAATTCTGTCGGAAGGCGTTGACCGTCATGGCGACGATGGGGATCCTGGCCGCCCCCGGGATATCCTTCATGCGGCGGATGGCCCTGGTGGCCTCCAGGCCGTCCATGGAGGGCATGAGCACGTCCATGAAGATGAGGTCGAAGCGGCCGTTTTCCTTCCGAAAGTGCTCCAGGGCGTCCTTTCCGTTGACCGCGGTCACCACCTCCGCGCCCCTCGGCAAAAGGAGCCGGAGGCCGATCTCCCGGCTGATGTGGTTGTCGTCCACCAGGAGGATCCGCTTTCCGAAGAGGTTCGGGAGCTTATGATTTGACGGCTTCCCGCCGAAGTCCTCTGCCGCGCCCACGGTGACGGTGAAGGTGATGCGCGTGCCGGTGTCCTTGGCGGATTCTGCGGTCAGGTTGCTGATGTTCATGGCCTGGAGGTAGCGCCTGAGGAGAAGGAGGTTGATGTCGATCTCGCCGAGGCTGTCGCTCATAGAGTCATCGCCCGCTTCCAGGTAGTCGTAGGGGCGGAACAGGAGCGAGAGCTGCTCCCGGTCGATGACGATGCCGCGGTTCTCCACGGAGAACTCCAGCACCGGGTCCCGCTGGCTCTTCATGATGTTCCTGACGCTCAGCTGGATGCGTCCGCCCTCCACCGTCAGGTAGAGAGCGCTGCGGATCAGCTTGACCAGGATCTGGCGGAGATACTTCCGGTCCGAGACGATGCGGGACACAGTCATATTCTCCGTGTCCACCGAGAAGATGAGCCCCCGGTCGCGGAAAAAGGGCGCCTCCTGCCGCTGCAGCTCCTCGAGGAGCTCCTTCAGGTCGAAGATCTCCTGGTGGGGGACCAGCTCATCAGAGACCAGCTGGCGGAGCTCCAGGATGTCGTCGATCACATCGCTCATGTAGGAGCCCGACATGGAGATTTTCCGGAGATAGTCGTCCGCGTCGATGGAATTCCGGTCTCCCTGGCGGAACACGTTGGTGAGGCCCATGATGGAGTAAAGGGGCCCGCGGATGTTCCGGCTCATGAGGCTCAGGAAGGAATTCCGGCGCGCCGCCTCCTTCCGGGTGGAGAGAAGGGCCTTCTCGAGCCGCTCCACATTCCGGGAGACGGAGAGGAAGGCGTGGGTCACATTCCGGACGGTCATGATGATGCAGTCCTCGTCCAGGGCGAAAAAGTGGGCCTCGAAGAGGCAGAAGGCCCCGTCGTCGCCGGAGGTGGTGAAGTGGACGATGCAGGGCCGCCCCTGGTCCAGCTGCTCCTCGACACGCTCCAGGTCCAGCCGGTGGAGGATGTCGTTCGGGTCGGAATCTGAGGAGACCTGGAGGATGTACTGGCGGATGGTCTGCGCGTAGTCAAAGCGCATGCCAAGGGTCTTCCGGAGAATCGGCTGCACGCTGAAGAGCGTCACGGCCGATCCGTCGGTGCGGTTGATCTGGATCAGGGAGCTGTACTCGCTGCTGAGAAGCTTTTCGAAAATGGGAATGTTTTCAATGCTCATTGTTCTTCTCCGGGTAGTCGTTATATGCTGCTTTCCCGCGCCAGAGGGGACACAGGGCGGGAATCCCTCCAGTAAGGATCATTTTGCGGTGATCCCCCGCGCCTTGGTGGCCCGGGTTCGAAACTCCATTTTCAGTATAGTCTTTTTTTCTCCCGCCGAAAAGCGCTTTTCGGGCCGCCTTCCTTTTCTTTTTCCGGGAGAGAGGCTAAAATAGAATCAGTATGGCGCCGAATTGTTCCGGCGCCGGGAAAGGAGCGAGGTCATGTACCAGCAGAAATCAGCAGGAAGTATCCGGCCGAACTGTGTAGTGGGAATTGGCGCCTCCGCGGGCGGTCTGGAGGCGCTGCAGCAGTTTCTTACCTTTCTGCCCTCCAACACGGGCATGTCTTTCGTGATCATTCAGCACCTGGCCCCGAACCACAGGAGCCTGGTCTCCGAGATTCTCGGAAAATACAGCACCATGCCGGTCACGGAGATCCGGGACGGCATGGCGGTGGAGCGGAATCATATCTACATGATCCCGCCGAAATACAATGTGGAGATCGAGTCTGACACCCTCCGGCTCCATGAGTATGATCCCAGCAGGATCAACCATCCTATCGACGTGTTCTTCCGGTCGCTGGCGAAGGCGTACCAGAACCGCGCCATCGCGGTGATCCTCTCCGGCGCCGGCTCGGACGGGACCAGCGGCATCCGCTCGGTGAAGGAGCAGAACGGCGTGATCATCGTCCAGGATCCGGAGTCCGCCAAGTTCGACGGCATGCCCCGGAACGCCATCGCCACCGGGCTCGCCGACCTGATCCAGAATCCGGACTCCATCGCGAAGGAGATGGAGCACATCGCTGCGTCCATCCTCGACGCGGGGACCCATTTCCTGCCGTCGGACTCCGACCTCCTGTCCCAGGTGTTTTCCATTTTAAAGAACGTCACCAACATCAACTACACCTATTACAAGCAGACGACGATCCTGCGCAGGATCGAGCGGCGCCTTGTGGTGACCCACACCCGGAACCTGAGGGAATACGTGGGATACCTGAAGCGGAACCCGGAGGAAGCGAAGGTCCTGGCGAAGGAGGTGCTGATCGGCGTCACCAGCTTCTTCCGCGACGCGGAGTACTTCGACACGCTGAAGGAGAAGGTGATCACCCGCCTGGTGAAGGACACGCCGGAGGACCGGCAGATCCGCGTCTGGGTCGCGGGCTGTTCCACCGGTGAGGAGGCCTACTCCATCGCGATCCTGTTCGCGGAGGTGATGGAGGAGCTGAATCTGCGGAGGCAGGTGAAGATCTTCGCCACCGACCTGGACTCGGATTCCGTTGAGTCCGCCGTGCGCGGCGCCTACAGCGACGGCATCCTGGAGGATGTGTCCGTGTCCCGCCTCACGAAGTATTTCTCCCGGAAGGGGAACCGGTACGTGATCCACCACGACATCCGGAAGATGATCATCTTTGCCCAGCACAACGTGTTCCAGGACCCGCCCTTCGGGAAGCTGGACCTGATCAGCTGCCGGAACGTCCTGATCTACTTCCAGACCGTGCTGCAGCGGAACCTGTTCGCCATTTTCCACATGGCCCTGAACGACAAGGGATACCTGTTCCTCGGGCGGTCCGAGTCCGTCGTGGACTACGACGACGTGTTCCGCGCCCTGTGCCCGACAGAGAAGATTTTCGTGCACTTCGCGGGCGGAAAGCTGCCGGAGAACGACCAAATCAATTACGCGATGCAGAACGTGGAATCCACCATGACGCCCCTCCGCTTCCAGAAGCAGGAGGAGGACACCGCCTCCCGGAGACGCGATTCGGACCTGAATCTCTCGGTGCTGGAGCGGTTCATGCCGGCCTGCGTTCTGATCGACGAGAACAACGAGCTGGTGAGGAGCTACGGGGACCTGGGCGGCTTCCTGTCCATCCCGGTGGGGGAGGCGACCCTGGACATCTTCTCGCTGCTCCGGGACGACCTGAAGATCCCCGTATCCACGGTTTTAAAGAACGTCAGGAGCACCGGGCAGCGCACCGGGTATGAGAAGGTCCCCGTAAAGCTCGACGGAAAGCCCGAGTACATCTCGATCGCGGCTGAGCCCATCCGCGACCACCAGGACCAGAAGACCGGCTACGTGGCCGTGTCCTTCGGGCGCCACGGGGAGACGCCGGAGGAGGGGCTTCAGCTCTACAGCATCGACACCGCCGCCTCCCAGCGGATCTCCGACCTGGAGCAGGAGCTCCGGCAGACGAAGGAGAACCTGCGGCAGACGGTGACGGAGCTGGAATCTGTCAACGCGGAGCTGCAGGCCGCCAACGAGGAGCTCCTGACGGAGAGCGAGGAGCTGCAGTCCTCCAACGAAGAGCTGCAGTCCGTCAACGAGGAGCTGTACACGGTGAACTCCGAGTACCAGACCAAGGTGACGGAGCTGGCCGGGCTGAACGACGACATGGCGAACTTCCTCTCCACCACCATGGTGGGCGTCATTATGGTGGACCGGGACCTGAACATCCGGAAGTTCACGGACTATATCTCCGCGGAGTTCAACATCATGGACCAGGACGTGGGGCGGCCGCTGCGGTACATCTCCTACAACTTCGCCACCATCAACCTGATCGAGACCTGCAGGAAGGTCCTGGAGACCTCGGAGCAGGTGGAGCAGCTCTGCGCCTCCGAGGCGGGCAAGACCTACCTGGTCCGGATCGCGCCTTACCGGGCGCACAACCACGACGCCATCGACTTCACAAACGCCGCCAAGGGAGAGGTCCAGGGCCTGGTGCTGACCTTTGTGGACACCTCCAGACCCTCCGACGACAAGGAGCAGATCGAGCTCATGGCAAAGGCGCTCCGGGAGGCGGTGCGCTCCGGGCGGGAGAAGGAGACCTTCCTCTCCCAGATGTCCCACGACATGCGCACGCCCATGACGGCGATCTCCGGACTTTCCGAGCTGTGCCTCCGGGAGGAGAACATCCCCGAGGGCATCCGGGAGAACCTGGAGAAGATCCGGACATCCTCCGACTACATGCTGGAGCTGGTGGAGGAAATCCTGGAGACCAGCCGGATCGATGCCGGAAAGGTCGTGGTGGTCAGCAACCCGGTCCAGGAGGAGCAGGTCCTGGAGCGGCTGAAGGGCATTGTCTCGGAGCAGGCATCTCAGGCGGGTCTTCAGTTCTCCGTGGAGATTCACGGCTCCGGGAACCGCTACGTCCTGATGGACGAGCAGCACGTGGAGCGGATCCTGCTGAACCTCCTGACCAACGCGGTGAAGTTCACGATGAAGGGCGGCCGGGTCAGACTGGACGTGTGGGTGAATTACACCGGGCAGAAATCCGAGCACACCTATGTGGTCAGCGACACCGGCATCGGGATCAGCGAGGATTTCCAACGCCGCATGTTCCAGCCCTTTGAGCAGGACCAGACGGAACGGGGTTACCGGGACGGAACGGGCCTCGGCCTCTATATCTGCAAGAACCTGGTGGAGCTTCTCGGCGGCAAAATCTCCTGCAAGAGCCGAGTAGGCGAGGGAACGGAGTTCAAGGTGGTCCTTTCCTACCCCCTGGCGACGGAGGAGCAGGTGACGCTCCGGCAGAAGCGGGCCGTGACCTACGAGGAGCAGATCCTGTACGGCAAAAACGTGCTCCTCGCGGAAGATAACCGGATCAACGCGGACGTGATCATGAAGTTCCTGCACCTCAAGGGGATCCACGCGGAGCTGGCGAGGAACGGCCAGGAGGTGGTGGAGCTGTTCCGCGTGAGAGGGCCCTGGCACTACCAGGCGATCCTCATGGACCTCATGATGCCGGTCCGGAACGGGCTGGAGGCCGCCAGGGAGATCCGCCAGACGAAGCAGGAGGACGCGAACGTGATCCCGATCTTCGCCCTGACGGCGGACGTCACCGACGACGTGGCGGAGCGCGTGGAGAATGCGGGCATGCAGGGCCTGATTTTCAAGCCCATCGACTCCGCCGCCCTCTACAGCACGCTGGCCCGGGCCTTTGAGAACCGGCAGACGCCGGCGCTGCAGATCGGCAGCGAAGCCGGGGATGATGCGGCCGCGGCCGGCAAGAGTGAGAAGTAAAAACGACAGAATTCAACGGCATAAAGGATGGAGAAAGGCATGAAAACGCTGACTGAGAAACTGAAGCGTTACGGTGCAGATCCCGACAGGGCGGTGAAGCGCCTCCTCGGGGACGAAGAGTTTTACAGGAGCCTTCTGAGAGATTTCCTCCAGGATCCCGATATTCAGATCCTGGAGGACAGCCTGCGGCTCGGCATGTACCGGGAGGCCTTCTGCGCCGCCCACAACCTGAAGGGGGCCACCGCCACCCTGGCGCTGCAGCCCCTGTTCGACTGCCTCTGCGTCCTGGTGGAGGATCTGCGCCCGGACCCGGCCCTCCCCTGGGAGACGGACTACGGCGCCTTCTGCATGTCGTTGGAGTGCTTCCGCCACGTGATGGAGGAAGCGGCCTCAAATGGGTCACAAAAATGAAAAGCGGGCGACACGCGCCCGCGGTACCTTACCCGGTAGGGGTATATAAATGTGCGATAGCATAGATAACTGAGATTTTGAAAAACCCTATGCCAAAAATCAATGGATCAGGCATAGAACTTTTAGGATTTCCGAAAACCTATGCTCCGGGATCTTGAAATTGCAAGCAGAAGCGTGAAAAAGACGCATTTATGAGGCGCGGAAGTAAGGACTCGGCATAGATAATTCTGGAATTATTCCTATCTATGCCAGGCGCAAAATTGACTGGCATAGATAAATGCAAAATCACTGGACTCTATGCCGTGTCTCAGAGTCCCAGAAACTTTCCTATCATCCGGAAGATGTTTTTAAATTTCGCCGGCCGCAGCGCCTGGGGATCCACTGCGCTGGTCTCTGCGGCGGCGCTAGTCCCGGCAGCGGCGCTAGTCCCGGCAGCGGCGCTAGTCCCGGCAGCGGCGCTAGTCCCTGCGGCAGCGCTGGTCTCTGCGGCGGCGCTGGTCTCTGCGGCGGCGCTGGCCCCGGCAGCGGCACTAGTCTCGACCACAGCGCTTGTCTCCTCGGCCAGGCGGGTTTCCGTATCGGGATCGGTCTCTGCCGCGGCCGTGGTCTCCTCCCAGGTCTCCCACATTTTGTCCGCGGTTTCCTTGTCAAGCTTTTTCAGCTGCTTCACAGGAGTCCAGCCGGAGTATCCATTGTAGCTCACACATGCCCAGAACTTGCCGTCATCCGCCCGAGCCTCCTGTTCGATGTACAGCAGAGTCCCGTTTGGAACCCCCTCTTCTGAGATCAGGGAATATTCCGTTCCCGCGCCCCAGCGGAATTCCGCTTTTCCGTCGGGACCATCGGCCAGCGCCGAGTAATCCACGCTGTACATGGTGTACCAGAAGCTTTCCAGGGCCACGTCGGCCCTTGCCTCCAGTGGGCGGAGCACCCCGAAGAGAGCGGTCAGCACAAGACAGAGACAGAGCGCCGCTCCTGCGTGAGTCCGGGAAAAGAATCTTTTTACAGCATGCTGTTTCATAGAGGTCCCTCCTTTTGTGGCTGACTTCATTACTGATTATAACACTGCCGCCAGCCGGTCCCAAAGGAGCCCGGCAGAAAACGACAGCAGGTTCAGAATTGCGGAAAAGAGCCAGGGCCCGGCGGCCCCACACAGGCGGATGATGCAGGCACCTTTCAGCACTTCGCTGTTTTTCCGGCAGATCAGCGCCTCCGCCGCCCAGGCGGCCAGCTCCAGGGCAAGAAGCACCGGCCACAGCGGAAACCCTGTGGGCGTGTGCGCGGGAATCAGGACGCTGAGCAGGACGACAGCGGGATTCGTCAGGAGGTTCATCAGGAACACGACCCTCAGCCCGGGACCGCTCCGGATTCCCATGAGATACGCGACGGAAAGCTCCACGGCTTCCGTGAAAAGCAGGGAAGCCAGTATGGTTATGAGGAGAATCCTGATCACAGCGGCGTCTCCTCTCCGGAGACGGTTCTCCTGCTGAGAATAAGGCCTGCGGCCATGAGTGCCGCGGAGACGACAGCCACCAGAAACAGAGCTCTGCCCGCGCCGGAGGCGGCGGCCCCGGACTGCCCGGCAAAGTCCTCCGGGGCCATGCCGAGCCGCGCCGCGGACTGCAGGACAGACGGGAGCGTCCCGAGAAAGAGTGCCAGAGTTGTCATACCGAAGGCGGCTCCCGGCGATCCGGGATACATCCCGGCGAGCGCGGAGAGGGTCAGGGGCATGGTCATGTTAAAGCACAGCACAGCGGCCATTCCGGCCGCCGGCAACCGGTCTGCGGCCAGGAACAGAAGGCCTGACAGGAGCAGGCTTGCGACCGCCGTCCGGAACCAGCCGAAGCAGTCCCCCGCGATTCCACCGAGGGCTTTTCCGAAGACGACGCCGGCTGTGAACAAAAACGCCAGCATCCCCCGCTTCCAGCCAAAGTTCATGACCGTCCCGGCATAGGAACGGAGGAGGATGCCGGTCATGAGACAAAGAACCGCTGTCCGGAACAGGGTGCCGCAGCTCGAGCCAGGCTCCCGGGCATACTTCCAGGTCTGCCCCCGGGCCTGTTTTTGGGCCTGCTCCCAGGTCTGCGGCTCTTCGGGATGATGTTCGCTGCGGACGTCTCCCGTTGTTTCCGGGTAGCGCCCGCTGCGGATGGTTCCCGCCTGGGAAAAATACAGAATGATGCCGCAGACCAGCATGGTCAGCGCGCCAATTGCAAGTCCGGAGTTCCGGGCCCATTCCCTGGCTGCCAGCACCGGCCCCATCCACACGCCGAAAGCCCCTGACGACACAAAGATTCCCGGGCGGGAGGCCCTGCCCTGGCTTTCCTCCAGCATTTCGATCCCGCCGCCCACATGGAAGCAGGAGTTTCCAATGCCAGCAACGACCGAGACGGCAGCCGGAAGGGCGGCCGCGAGCCACGCCGGCGGGAGAGCGGGCCCCGCGGCAGCGGACAGGCCAGCAGCGGACAGCCCTCCGGCGGCAGACAGGCCAGCAGCGGACAGCCCTCCGGCGGCAGACAGGCTAGCAGCGGACAGGCCAACAGCAGCCCCCCCGGAAAGGGACAGCCCCACAGCGAACAGCCCGTAGGCAGCTGCGACCAGGAGGCATCCGACGCCGGAAAGCAGGCTGTTTCGCTTTATCCGGTCTCCCAGGATCCCGATGGGAAGCTGGCAGGCGAAGGCCGTGAAATTGTAAAGGAGCAGGCAGACCAGCCAGACCCGGCGGTTCGCGACCACCGGGATGATGTAGGCTGTCTCGAGGAAAATACAGGCCAGATCCACCAGGAAATGCATCGCGGTGAACAGAGGCAGGGCGTCTGACACGGAACGGTTTTTCTGCATGGTCTCGAACCTTCCTGCGAATACCCGGCTTGCCGGGTGCGATTGAATCGCGCGATCCACCTCAATAATACCACATTCCAGCAGTCCAGGGATTTATAAAACAGTACCATCCGCTCCAGCACTGCCATCCATTCGCCAGATATCCGTCCGCGTTGAAGTAGAACCAGTTTCCGTCCACAAGGAGCCAGTCCTCCGCCGGCCAGCTGCCGTCCTCAAACTGGTACCACCACCCCTCCGGATCCTGCCGCCAGCCGGCGGGGGAGTCAGGATAAGCCGTGCCGGAACCGGAGGTCGTGCCGGAACCGGAGACCGTGCCGTATCCGGGGGTTGTGCCGGAACCGGAGGTCGTGCTGGAACCGGAGACCGTGCCGGAACCGGAGACTGTGCCAGAGCCTGTTCCGGTCTGTACGCCGACGGTACCGTCAAAGCCGGCTGTGCGGGAGACGTAGTCATAGACCTCCGGGGCCACAGCGCTGAGGGCGGAGGGGTTTGTGACACGAAGACGGAAGCATTCCGCGTACAGTTCCTCCGGAATATAGGAGTTTCCTGCGATGCTCCCGTCGATCCGGGCCAGAGCGTCCCGGTATCTCTGGTACAGCTGCCGGAATTCTTCTGCCCGGGAGGCAGACGCGGTTACTCCCGGCTCAAACAGGTGGTCAGCCACGTGTCCTGCCTCGTGGATGATAGTGCCGGGGCTCATCCTGTTGGAGTGAACGTCGATCCAGGGGGGCGTGACCTGCATGACGCTGACAGATCCCTGCCAGGCCCAGACGCCGCTGTGGGTCACGGCGATAAAACTGCCGTCGACCGCATCGTCCTCCAGGCTGGAGGGGTAGAGATAGATGAGGACACCGTACTGGTTCATCCTGCTTTTGACTGAGTCCGGGAGCATGTGGTATTCGCTCACTGCCATGTCGATGGCGCCCTGGCTCACACCGGAGGTGTACATGACTGGCGTGCCCGCCACAGACTGGAAGGGAACCTCGTCCGCGGTGTGGGCATAGGCCGGAAACGCCCGGGCTGCCAGTGCCAGAAGCATAACGGCGGATAAACAGAGAGCCTTCAAGGTTGATCGCTGGGTTTTCATCGCTCGCCTCCTTTTTCGGTTTTGCCTTTGCCAATCCTTGCGGAGCGCTTTCTCTCAGCGGGGTCTTCTTTTACTGAGTTCAAGTCCCGCTCCGCGGGAGTCTTCTCTTACTGAGATAAACAGGAAGGGGGCAGCTGCCGTCACGCTGGAGAACAGAGGAAAAATCTTACTGTTTTCTGACAGAAAGCTGAAACACCCCACCCCAGAGCGGCACGGAGGGACGGATTTTCTGACGTTGCGCTTAAGCTGTTGACAAGTGTGGTGGCCTATTATATTTTGTAAGTGGGAAATCCCACATTCAATAATAGGGAGGGAGAATTCATGCCGACGGCAGTCAAAACATACAATGCTAAGATGGATTCCAAAAAACGAATCACTCTGCGCAATGCTTTATATGAATACTATTATGTAGAAGAATATGATGATGGGAGGATTGTTCTGGAGCCTCGCGAGCTGGTTGCTCCTTTTCAGATCTCCGAAAAGAGTCTTGCCATGATGGATAAGTCGATGGAAAATCTGAAGCGGGGAAGAGTATCCAAGGCCGTTGATCTTTCTGAATTTGAGGCATAATAATGTTCGAGATACATATGGGCGTTCCGGAGATGGAAGATTTCTGGAATTCTTTAGTAGATAAAGTATCTTCTGGTCATACGGCCCCGGAACAGGGAATATAACAATCGTAGCAATAGAGCCTCATCCGAATGACAGCAAGAGTAATGCCTACAAGAAAATTACACTGTCCTTAATGAAGACAAATAAAGAATAAGAAAGTGGCCTCAGGCATCATGTCTGAGACCACTTTTTTTATCAGGTGTACCCTTCCGGTCAGTTGTTCTTCGCAAACAGCTCTGCGGCCTGCTTGGTGTTGCCTGTTTTGGAATCATAGATGACTGCAAGCTTCATTAGAGTTCCCCGGGCGTCCTCAGATGAAGGACTTCAGCTGCGCAATCAGGCTGTCCACATCCATGCCGGCCTTGGCGCTGACGTCAGCCAGGGTGGAGCGGTTGATGAGCGCAGCGGCGAGGGGATTGGCGAGAATCTCAAAACGCGGATCCGCCTTGATCAGTTTTTCCTTCAGACCCGGGTATGCAGCAAGGATATCCTTTACCATCGTATCTTTTGTAAATTCCATGTGAACCTCCTTGTGTAGAATAGAGACAGCTGATGCCGGGGACAGATTTTTCCGCCTCCTGTCTTATTATAGCACAACAGTCTGGCCGCCGAGGAACCGCAATTGCGGCTCTTTTTCATGCCCGGCCGGTATGCTAAGGGCAATAACGGGAGTGACGGCACAGCATGTTCAGGGCAATAGCGAAGCAGCGTCGCGGCATGTTCAGGGCAATAGCGGCAGCAATGTCACGGCATGCTCACGGCAGCAGCGGAAGCAGCGTATCCCGGCAGGCGGCGAGGCAGTCGGAGAGCGGCATGTCCTGCACCTCCGGGGACATGATCTCCGCGGATACCGGGCCGTCGTAGCCGATTTGCTTCAGCGCCGCGAGCTGCGCTGCGATGGGAACGACGCCCTCACCGGGGAGCCAGCTCTCGGAGCGGCGGGCGGTGAGGGGCGCTCTCTCCGGGCAGTCGCTGACGTGCACCATGAACATCTGCTCCGGCCGCACTTTCAGGATCTCCTCCACCGTGCCGCCGGCGGCGTAGTGGTGCCAGGAGTCAAAGAGGATGCCCACATTGTCACGGTTCACATCCTCCAGGATTTCCAGGGACTGGCCCAGGGTCTTCACGGAGCTCGCGGGAAGCCCCATGAACTCCAGCCCCAGGTTTATGCCGTAGGGCCGCGCCAGATCGGAGAGCCGGAGCAGGGCCTCCGCGGTCTCTTTCCGGATCTCCGCCGGGTCCTCCGTGGGGGCCTTAAAGGTGCCGATCACCTCCACCATGCTGCAGCCCAGCTCCCGCACCAGGTAGAAGAGATACTCCGCGGCCTCCGAGTGGATGGCGGTGCCCCGCTTTCCGTTGAAGGAGATGCTGTCCACCGCGTTCACGCAGGCGAGCTCAATCCCCGCATTTTCCAGGGCGCGGCGGATGTCGGCAATCCTGCATCCCTCCCTGAGTGCCTGGAGGATCGCCGCCTTCCGGATCTCCATTGCAGGAAAGCCGGCATCGCCCGCGGCGGAAATCCGGGACAGGAGATCGCTGTGCTTCATAATGGTGACGTCGTTCATGCAGAGCTGCATGGGGTTCCTCCTTTTCTTTGGGCAGGCAGAGCGGACCAGGGGCTGCCGCCTTCAGGCAGCCGGCGCTCTCGTCCTGCGGGCGGGATCGGGAAACCGGCGGTTAGGCCCGAGTCTGCGCCTCCGGCACGCAGGCGGCTGTGATCAGGAAGGCGGCAGCGGCGGATATCAGGAGGCCGGCGAGGTAACAGAGGACGCTCATGAGGCTCCCGCCCGGACCGGCGGTCATGACGAAGACTCCAAGGATGCCGGAGGTTCCCCAAGTGGTGGCCGCCACCTGCGTGGCCATCACGAAGGCGCCCCCGAAGCCGGCGCCGAGACCCGCCGTGACAAAGGGCGTTCCCAGCGGCAGCGTGACCCCGTAGATCAGCGGCTCGCCGATTCCCAGGATTCCGGCGGGAAGGGCGCCGGCGATCACCTGGCAGAGACGTTTGTTTCCGGTCTTCCGGGCCTTCAGCCAGAGGGCGGCCGCGGCCCCCACCTGCCCGGCGCCGGCCATGCACAGCGTGGGGTAGAGGGTGATGTAGCCCAGCTGCTCCAGCTGGACGGAATAGATCGCAACCATCCCGTGGTGCATGCCGATGGCCACCAGCGGGAGAAACACGGCCGCGCTCACGTATCCGGCAAAGATGCGCACAAAGAGATTCGGCGACATGCAGACAAGCTCCACGACGCTGCAGATCCACCCGGATACGAGGCCGCAGACCGGCATGATGACAAACACGTAGGGGATGAGGCAGACCAGAAGGGTCAGCAGCGGCGTGAAGACCACGTCCAGGGCGTCCGGCATGCGGCGGCGGATCCACTTCTCGATTTTCACCATGACCAGCACGCCGAGCACCGCCGCGAGAATGCCGCCGCGGCCGCGCTGCAGGGTGGACTCCAGGGGCATCGCCTCGTTCCACCATCCCACAGCCTGGGAGATGGTGTTGATGCCGTCGAGACCGGTGATCATGCCCAGCATGCCCCCGAGGACCGGGGTTCCGCCGAAGCGCTCCGCGGCCCGGTATCCGCCCCAGGCGGTCAGATAGGCCAGGAAGGAGGTCTGGATCAGGCTCAGGAAGGTGCACACCACGTTCAGCAGGCGGTCCTCCGCCCAGCCCGGGGCGAGCTGCTGGATCAGGCTCCGCAGGCCGGCGCAGAGGCCGGCGGCGATGACGCCCGGAATCAGCGGGATAAAGATTTCCCCGAAGATCTTCAGGGCGTCCCGGAGGCGGCTGCTTTTCTGCCGCGCCTGGATTTTGGCCTTGTTCTGCTGCCAATCGGATCCGGTTGCCTGAGGTGTAACGGGAGAGGATTGAGAGGCCGAAGCCGGGGGTGCAGCCTGGACCAGGTCCGCGGCAGTGGCCATGGGCGAGGATTGATGTGCCGCAGCGGCGGACGCGGCCGTCTCCGTTGCCGCGGGAGTGGATTGATGTGCCGCAGCAGGGGCAGCGGCAGGAATTCCGAGCTGGCGGAGCACGGCCCCGCATTTTCCGCTTTTTCCCGGGCCGACCACGATCTCGATATGGTTCTTCCGGTCCCGGACCAGCGCCAGCACGCCCTCCGTCTGCTTCAGCGACTCCGCGTCGATGAGGCTGTCATCTTTCACCGTGACGCGAAGTCTTGTCATGCAGTTCGTGGCGCACAGGATGTTTTCCCTGGTGCCGACTTTTTCCAGGATGTCTGAAACCAGCGCTTCGTAATTCATAAATTCAGGAGCCTTTCTGAAAGGTTTGCGGGTCAGGGGCTGCTCAAATTATCCCATTCCGGAAGGGAAAAGTACACAGGGAGTTTTTTGTGTTATGATATCTGGAAGTGCGAAGCGCTGCGGATATCAACCTTTGATACAGCGTATATCCGGCGGGGCGAAACACCGGATATCAACCATTGCCGCAATTTCGGGAAATCACAGTATTTCAGGAAGAGTGACCTATCATGCAGAAAACCTACCATAAACCCTCGCACCGGGAACTGACCCCGGAAGAGGAGCTGAAGCTACTCCACATGGAAGAAAAAATGAAGCAGGCGGATGAGCAGTTCCCGCTGCTTATGAAATCACACCTGGAGACCTTCAATGACGGCGTCATCGCCATCATCATCACCATCATGGTCCTGGAACTGCCGTTTCCCGGCGGGCCGGGAGAGTATCTGCATTTCCTGCGGTCCATCGGTCTCTTTCTTGTCAGCTTTTTTATCGTGGCGGATTTCTGGTACGACCATCACCGCATTTTTCAGGCTGTGAAGGGGGCGGACCACTGGATCGTCGTGCTGGATTTCCTGTTTCTCGCAGCCCTGTCCCTGATCCCCGTCATGACCAAGTGGATCCTGGCGGAGCGAAACTCTCTGTCCGTGCTGTCCTACGGGATCGTGAATCTCGCGGTGATCATTTCCCAGGGCCTCCTGCACGCGGCGGCCCTGCGGAGTCATTTCCGGGGATATGAGGGACTCTTTTTCTATATGATTACCAGGAGTTCCGGGCTGATGCTGGCCCTCGTGATCCTCCTCATGGTCCTCGGCTGGTACTATCCCGAGATCGTCATGCCCTTCTATCTCCTGAGCCCCCTGATTTCCTTCCTCAGGCCGAGGAAACGCCAGTTCAACTGGGACAATGAGGTGATCAGAAGCGTCACCAGGAAAGACGGGTAGAAAGGGCACCCAGTAAGGACGCCCAGTAATGACAGTAAGGATGCCCAGTAATCTCCCACAATGAAAAAGAACCCGCGGATTCGCCGGTGTCATCCAGATGGTGACTAAGGCGAATTCGCGGGTTCCTGTTGTTTATGCTGTTATTTTGGACGGTCAGGACGCAAGGGCTCTGAGCCGGGGCGCCACGTGCTGCTGCAGCGCTTCCAGGATTTCCTGCTCGGTCTCCGGGCCGAAGCCGTCCACGTGGTTGATGTGCTCGTGGCTGATGCCGTCCACGGAGCCCAGGGTCACGGTCCGGTTCAGGAATTCCTCGGCCTCCTCGAAGGAGGGCAGGAGGCGGAGCGCGGTGAGCTCGGACAGGGCGGCGATGATGCCGTAGGCGCCCCAGTTGGAGACGGAGGCGATGACCAGGATGTCCGCCCTGATTTCGGCGGGGGTCAGGTCCAGCTCGGTTCTCACGACCTCGGCCACGTTGCCCATGCCGATCTCGTTTCCGCCGTCACCTACGCCGATGGTGGGGATCTTTCCCAGGGCCTTCAGGAAGAGGGCGTCGCAGGGAGCGGAGTTGGGGCTGATGTCTACGCCGCGCATGTTGGCGTAGACGCCCTTCGCGTCGCGGCCGCAGCGCTCGATGGAGATGAGGCCAACCGGATGATATGCCGCAAGAATGGCATCAGCCGCGCTGTCATCGGCGTCCACGTCCATGAAGGCAGTCTCGATGCCCTCGGCCTCGAAGAAGCCCTCGCAGAAGCGGTCCGTGACGATGACGGGGCGGAAGCCCAGCTTTTTCAGGGCCTTGGCGAGCATGGCCGTGCCCAGGGGGCCGTCGGTCTCCGCGTAGCCGGCCACATAGAAGCCGGTGGTCAGGAGGACCGTGCCTCTCTTCCAGCTGAGGATCTCCTCAGCGGCGTTGGTCAGGTAGGACTGCGGAAGGTACTTCCGTAAGATCGGCATGCCTCTCTTGGAATGTCTCAGAACGATATCTTCGATGGATTCCCGTCTCATGGTCTTTTCCCTCCGGCCCGCTCAGGCGGCCTGTATTGAAATCGGCTGAAATCTGCTGAAACCAGTTGAAACCAGCCTGTTAGTATCTCTCTTTATCTGCATTGTAAGGCTGCCTATTACAGTTTGCAAACTGATTTAAACTGATATATAATACAGTGTATACACTGTGAAAGGAATCCAACCTATGAATCTTCTGCCCATGTCCTACTATATTGAGGTGGTCAAGCTGCAGAGCATCTCCCGGGCGGCGGAGTCCCTGCAGATCACCCAGCAGACCCTCAGCACCCACATCGCGGCGCTGGAGAAGGAGCTGGGCTGCAGGCTGTTTGTCCGCAGGCCCAAGTTCCGCCTGACGGCGGAGGGAGAGATGTTCTTGGAGTACTGCAGGCGGTTCGTGGGTCTGGACCGGGACATGCGGCAGGAGCTGCAGGAGCTGTCGGGCGAGGTGACGGGCACCGTGCGGGTGGGCATCTCCCAGACGCGGAGTAACGTGCTCATGCCGGGCATCGTCCCCGGGTTTCTGGCGGCGTACCCGAAGGTCCGGGTGTACATTTCCGAGCAGACCAACGACACGCTGCTGGGGCGGATCGAAAACGACGAGCTGGACCTGGTGATCGGCGACGTGTCCGGGGAGCGGCCGGACCTCAGGACCGAGGACCTCTACCGGGAGCAGATGACCATGGTGATCCCGAGAACGCCGCGGTTCGCGCCCCTGGCGGAGGAATTCCAGAAGACCGGGGACCTGAAGCTGCTCGCTTCCTGGCCCATGATCACCAACTCCCGGACCGACATCGTGGGGCGGTACATCAACCGCGTGCTGCTGCAGAACCGGATCCCCCCGAACATCATCGCCATGTCGGACAGCGCGGAGACCTGCCTGCGGCTCTGCGCCGAGGGCGTGGGGGTGTACCTCTGCCCGGACCTGTACATTCGCTACTTCATGGAAATCCGGGCGGACTGCCACGTGCTGCCGCTGCCCTACAGCTACATGATCCATCTCGCGGTGCGGGAGGGAGGCGGACGATCCGCGGCCGTGGAGAAGTTCGCGGAGCACTGCCGGGCCTACTGCAGCGGAATCGGGGGAACCACTGCGTGAGCGGGCGCGGGTGGCACTTTTTGCCCGTGGCGTCACTGTGGAGAGGGGAACACAGCGTGAGCAGTCCGCAGGTACATCTGCGGAAAAATGATCGGCCGCGCGGGGCTGATTGTGATGTACTGAAATGAAGCCCGTGCAGTGAGGGCAAAAATTACGGACAAAAAACCGGCCGGCTGGATTGATTTCCAGCCGGCCGGTTCCCTTAGTTCCCCAGGATCCGGCGGCTCCGGTCGAGCCAGGTGCCTTTCCGGAAGTAGATCGCCATGGCGGCGCCGGTGATGACCCAGGAGACGGCGTAGCACCAGCAGAGCACGGGCAGCGTGTGGAAGCGCTGGAAGATGGTGAAGATCCACACCACCCGCAGGAGGCAGACCCCGATGCCGATGATGATCACAGGCCGGATTGCATCCCCCGCGCCCCTTAACACCGCGGAGAGCACCTCGATGACGGCCCAGGTGAAGTAGAAGGGCACGAAATAGGTCATCATCTCGAAGGTGGTGCTGATGACCTCCGGGTCCTTTGTGAGGATGTGCAGCAGCGGCTTCCCGGAGAGGAGGATGAGGGCGCTCAGGCCCACGGAGATCCCCAGGGCGAGGATCATGCTCTGCCGCACGCAGGTCTTCACCCGGTCGGTTTTGCCGGCGCCCATGTTCTGGCCGATGAAGCTGGTGATGGCGGAGCCCAGGGCGTTGCTGACGGCCCAGTAGATGCCGTCGGTCTTGGAGGTCATGGCCCAGGAGGCCACCACCACGGTCCCCAGGGTGTTGACGCCCACCTGCACCACCATGTTGGAGATGGCGTACATGGAGCTCTGAAGCCCCGCCGGGAGCCCTAAGCGGAACATGTTTGCCAGGTAGACGCCCCGGAACCGCATGTCCCCGGGGCTCAGCTCAAAGGCCGAGCCGGGCCGCATCAGCCGCCGGGTCAGGAGCAGCATGTTCACCACCTGGGCCAGCACCGTGGCGATGGCCACGCCGGCCACCCCCCAGTGGAAGCCCACCACGAAGAGCACGTCGAGGATGATGTTGGTCACGCAGCCCACCACCATGAAGAGGAAGGGACTCACGGAATCCCCCACGGCCCGCAGCATGTTGGACTCGATATTCAGGAGGAGGATGAAGGGCACGCCGAGGAAATAGATCCTGAGGTACAGGATGGATCCCGGCAGCGTGTCCTCCGGGGTTTTCAGGACCCGGAGCATCCAGGGCGCGCCTATGAGGCCGATGGCCATCAGGAGCACGCCGAGCAGCGCGAAGACCGCCAGTGCGTTGCCGGCGGCCTTTTTGATGTCCTCGGGCCGGCCCGCGCCGTAGATCTGGGCGATCACCACGGATGCGCCCGCGGTTGTGGCCACGAAGAAGCCGATGAGGAGGTTGATGATCTGGGCAGAGCTGCCGCCCACGGCCGCCAGGGCCACCGTGCCAACAAAACGGCCCACGATCAGGCCATCCACCGCGTTGTACAGCTGCTGGATGCAGGTGCCCGCCGCGATGGGCAGGAAGAAGAGGACCAGCTTCTTCCAGACCGTGCCCGTGGTCAGGTCCGTGGAGCGGCGCTGCTTCGGGGGCTTCTTATCGGGGCCAGGCAGCTTCTGGTTGTTCTTGTCATTCATTGCCGAGGGCCACTCCTTCCTGAGGATTCCCATCCTGGCTGAACCAGCTAAGGGCAAAGGTGGCCAGGCTCGCTGCCAGTTTTTCCGGCTCCCAGCTTGAGGCGTTGACCGTCAGGTCAAACATGCTGCTGTCTCCCCGGACCTTTCCGGTGAGAATTTCCCGGGTGCGCCCCCGCTCCTTGTCGATGAGGCGGATATTTTTCAGGATCATCTTTTCCGAAAGCCGCTCCGCCTCCGGCTTTTTGTTCTCGTGCTTCATGCAGCGGTGAAGCCGCGCCGCGAGATCGGCGCAGATGGACACCCGGAAAGGCTGGTAATCCTGCAGGATGACGTCCGCGTCCCGGCCCACGATGACGCAGTCGTTTCCGGCCTTCGCGATCTCCCGGATGATTTCCTTCTGACGGACCATGAGTCTTGTCCGGTTGCCGTGGTCAAAGCCCAGGCTGGAGAAGCGGTTCCGGTAAGTCAGCCGCACGTTGTGCCAGCCGTGGTGGGAGAGGGTGTAGCGGACGTGCTCCGGATCCATGCCGTGCTCCGCTGCCAGGGTCTCTATGATTTCACGATCGTAATAATCCCAGCCGAGAACCTCGGCCAGACGCCTGCCAAGCTCCCGGCCGCCGCTTCCGAACTGTCTGCTGACGGTGATGATACGCATAGTTTCTTCCTTTTCTGTGAGAGTGATTGAATCGGGATCGGCTTGCCGATCCAGCGGGGTGTTTCTCCTGGGATCCTGTCCCTGCCCCGGGCTGTCAGCACATTCTAGCACCGTTGCGGTTTGTTGGAAAGCAGGAGTTTCTACTGCTGGGATGGTCGCCGGCTCCGGATTGTACCTGACGCCGCTTTGTGCTATGTTTTCTGTATATAAACTGATTACAGCGAGGCATACCATGACAGAAAATACAGCAAAAACAGCAAGTACAGCAAGTACATCGAATACAGCGCAGGCGGCGAATACTGGCGCTGCGGCAAAAGAGCCCCTTACCTTCTTCAACCTGCCCTGGCAGGTTTTTCTTCTGGTGGCGGCCATCGTTCTCCTGGCCACCTATACCGGGGTGCTGCCCAAGGGCATGACCGGATGTTTTGTGTTCATGATTGTGGTAGGAGAAGTCCTCTCCTGGATCGGCGACCACACCCCCATTATCAAGGACTACCTGGGCGGCGGCGCCATCGTCGTGATCTTCGGATCCGCGCTGATGGTCTATTTCAACCTGATCCCGGCGGCATCCACCGTGAACGGCGAGACCGTCTACAACATGGCCCTGCCCTTCGGAAAGCTGGACCTGGTGGGGAACATCGGCACCTTTTTCAAGACCACCGGCGGATTCCTGGACTGGTACATCGCCGCTCTGATCACGGGGTCGATCCTCGGCATGAACCGGAAGCTCCTGATCAAGGCCTCGGCCCGGTACTTCCCCAGCATCTTCGGCGCCATCATCCTGTCGTTTGCCCTCTGCTGCGCGGCGGCCTTCCTCATGGGATACCCGGTGATGAACGCCCTGCTGCTGATCGCCCTGCCCATTATGGGCGGAGGCATGGGCGCGGGAGCATCCCCCCTTTCCAAGATTTTTGAGAGCTCCGGATCCATGACGGCAGCGGAGGCCCTCTCGGTCATGACCCCGGCGGTGGCCATCGGAAACGCCATCTCCATCGTGATGGCGGGCCTCCTGGTCCGGGCCGTCAGCGGAAAGTGGAACGGTCAGGGAAGCCTCATGCGGAGCGGCGTGTCAGATTCCGCGGACCTGGAGATCAGCCCGGAGACCCAGAAAAAGCGGGACAGCATCAGTATCGCGAACCTGGGGATCGGGCTGCTGGTATCCGGCGCCTTTTTCTCCTGGGGCTACATTGTGCAGGGGGCCTGGAACGCGCTGGGGACCGGCATCACCATCCACGCCTACGCCTGGATGATCATCACCGTGGCGGTGTTCAAGAGCCTGAACATCGTCCCGGAGTGGATCGAGATTGCCTGCTACCAGTGGTTCCAGTTCATCATGAAGAACCTCACCAATGTGCTGCTGCTGGGAATCGGCGTCTGCTACCTGGAGATCGGCACCGTGATTAAGAGCTTCAGCCTGACCTACCTGGTGCTCTGCGCCGCCACCTGCATCGGCGCCTTCACGGGCGCGGCCATCGTCGGGAAGCTGGTGGGCTTTTATCCCTTCGAGGCGGGCGTCACCGCGGGTCTCTGCATGTCCAACATGGGCGGCACCGGGGACGTGGCAGTTCTCTCCGCGGCGGACCGCATGGAGCTCATGCCCTTCGCGCAGATCTCCTCCCGGCTCGGCGGCGCCATCATCCTGCTGATCGCGAGCCTGCTTCTCTCGCTGTTTGCGAAATACCTGGTTTCCATGGACGCCATGGCCTCTCTGCTTGTCACCATTGGATAAGAATGATCGCCCGCCGGCCGGCGGGCGTTTTTAGCGGTGGATGCAGACTGCTTCAAGGGTTACGCGCTAGGCAAAGTGCAGTTGGCTGTGCGAAGCCTTTTCCCTGCGGGGCGGCTCCAGAGGAGATTACTATGACTGTATACTTGAAACAGTACCTGGCGAAGTTCGCGGGAAGGCTTCTGGTCTTCCTTCTGTTTCTGTGCCTGTATGTTACCAGAAGGGCCGACATCGGCCGCTTTATACAGGCCGGCAGTCTGTCCGAACTACAGGCGGATGCCGTATCCGCCCCCGGCACCTTTCTTTACCTCGTGCTTCTCTGGATCCTGTTCCTCTGGACCATGCTCACGCACCTGTTCCCGGGCCTTCTGCCGGAGAGACTCCACACCTACGCACTCCTGAAATCCATGCCGGGGCACACCACGGCAGATCCATCTGTGCCGGAGCACGCCGTGGCGGATCCAACCCTCCTGGAACAGAAACTCCCCCCGATCCTGATCGCTCAGAACCGGGGGGCGCGGTATGTGATGGTGGCGTGGTGCCTCTTAAACTGTCCGGTGTTCCTTTTGTACCGGCGGGGCGTGATCAGCGGGGCGGAGCTCCTGCTGCTGACCGTTTTCTACTACGTCTGCGACTATATCTGCATCCTCCTCTGGTGCCCCTTCCAGACCCTTCTCATGAAGTGCAAGTGCTGCGTGAACTGCAGGATCTTTGACTGGGGCCACATCATGATGTTCACGCCCATGGCCTTCGCCGGGGGGATCCTCCCAAAGCTCCTGTTCCTGGTTTCCGCGGCCGTGTTTGTCCGCTGGGAGCTCAGCTTTGCGAAATACCCGGCGCAGTTTAACGAGTGGAGCAATCCGCGGCTCCGCTGCGCCACCTGCCAGGAGCGGATCTGCGCCGTAAAAAAGGCGGTGAAGAGGAGGCTCACCGAGCGTTCTGACTGAGTGCCGCGGCGATCGACAGGGACGGATTTTCCTGGTACGGGATCAGCATGGCCTGGACCGCATGATACAGATCCGGCTTCCCGGGCCACACGGTCTCCAGCAGCCGGTTGTTCCCATCCAGCTGGTGGAACCAGGAGCCGGTTTCGTGGTCCAGAACAAACTGGTCCAGGTACTGGAGGTACCGGGCGTAGTCCTCGCGATAGCGGGGATTGTCGGTGACCCGGGCGAGGACCGCGGAGGTGTTGATGGCCTCCGCCAGGGTCCAGTGCATGCGGTCGTGTACCACCGGCGTTCCGTTCCAGTCCGTGGTGTAGCAGAAGCCCGGGGCGCCGTCCGCAGCCCATCCGTCAGAGACGGCCCGGGCGTAGAGCTGTTCCGCCGCCGTGAGATAGGGCGCCGCGGCGGCGGTGTTGCCCTGGAGATCTGGCGCCGCGGCGACGGTGTTGTCCCGGAGATAGGGCGCCGCGGCGGCGGTATTGCCCTGGAGATTCGGCGCCGCGGTAGCGGTGTTGTCACAGGCAGACAGGGCCCACTGGACGATGAGCCGCGCCCACTCGAGTCCGTGGCCGGGCGTGGCGCCGTAGGGCTTGAAGGGGTCCTCCGGATTCTCCCGGTTGTACTCCGGCATCGGCCGCCATGACTCGTCAAAGTGCTCCGGAGTGCGCCAGCTGTTTGGCTTCGCAAAGGAAATGACGCGGTGGATGACCCTCTCGGCCCGCTTTCGCAGCTGCGCCGCCAGAGCCGTGTTCGCTGCTCTGTCAGCGTCTGCCGTTCCATTCGCACCCGCCGTCCCGTCAGCATCCGCCGTTCCGTTCGCACCCAGCGCCGCGTCAGCATCCACCGTTCGAGAAAACGCGATGTCGAGAGCATCCGCCGCTGCCAGAAAGGCTTCCACGGAGTGCATGCTGGCGTTCAGGCCCCGGTAGGGCTCCGGCCGCGTGAAGTCCGTGTCCCAGCTGTCGTAGGGCATGCCCTCCGATTCGTCCCAGAAGTACCGGTCGTAGACCTCCAGCGCCTCCTTCAGGAGCGCATCCGCGCCCGGGATCCCGGCGATGACAGCGGAGGACGCGGCGAGTATCACGAAGGCGTGGGCATAGCAGTGCTTCCCGGGGAGGATCCCGCCGTCAGCCAGGCGGCCTGCGTACCATCCGCCGTGTTCCCGGTCCCTGAGTTCCCCCGTAAGGCCCTTCAGGGCCGCGGCCGCCAGCTCCCTGCTTCCGGGCCGGCCCGTCAGAATGCCCAGACAGTACACGTGGACCATGCGGCTGGTGATCCAGGTCTCCCGGGGCCGGTCGGTGAGAGGAGCGCCGTCGCTCCCCAGATACCAGGATCCGCCCTCCGGCGACGGAAAACGCCGCCCGAAGGCGAGAAGCCGATCCGTGCAATCCACGAGAAAGCTTCTGTTTTCAGCCGTGTCCAGGCTGTATTTTTTTGTGTTCATAGCTTATTTTTTCTCTTCTTTCATGCGCTTTTCGGTTTCCTCGGTCTGCTGCTTCAGGATGACTAAGCTTAGCCTCATGACGAAGACCTCCAGGGAAAGTTTTCTGAACTGATTATAACATGAGACTAGGGTCAAAAGGCTGTTCATACGGCAGGTTTACTTGCAGGAGGGGACCAGGCTGTTAGACTCGTCCCACATGGAGCATCACGAGCGCACTGCGGGCGCGAATCGCTGTTTTTTTCACTTTGTGATTCCTTTGCGGTCGCGACCAGGAAATCCTGCATCAACCGCTGGTTGATTTCCTCACCGGCAGAATCCGGTTATACTTGCTTTCGCATTCTGGCATGCAGGGTTATACTTTATGAGGAAGAGGAAAACGGACGCATGGAAACCCATTCCGGAAAACAGGAGGGCAGATGTCGAGACTGATTGAAGGCGAGGGAAAACGTGTTGAAGCGCAGGAGATGGAGTGCTGGATGAGACTCTGCACGAAGGCGCTGGAGTTAGAGCTCACAGAAGAGGAGGCGTGAAATGGAAACACTTGCAAGCCGCCTGGCAGAGGCCAGGAAGAACAGCGGGCTCACCCAGGGACAGGCGGCGGATAAGCTGCACGTCACAACCCAGTCTGTCAGCTCCTGGGAGACCGGCAACTCGATCCCGGACACGGACCGGCTGCCGGAGATCGCGGAGCTCTACTCGGTCACCACAGACTGGCTTCTCTCGGGAAAGCGGCCATCCCCGGAGGTGGTGGAGATCACATCCCACCTCTCGGACCGCCTGTTCAGCGAGAAGCGCATGAGCACCTACATCGGCGCCTACTGCAACGCGAAGCACCTGTACCAGACCCGGCGGGCCCTGGCCTTCGCGCGGGACAAGCACAGCGGCCAGTTCCGGAAACAGGGGCACACGGAGGAGATGGTGCCCTATATCAATCATCCGCTGCTTCTCACCTGTCACGCCCTGGCGCTGGGCTTCGAGGATGACGACCTCCTGTCGGCCTGTCTCCTGCACGACGTCTGCGAGGATTGCGGCGTGGCCCCGGAGGAGCTGCCCGTGAGCGAGGCCTGCCGCGAGGCCGTCCGGCTGGTCACCAAGCCGGATGACTTTCAGAAAACCGCGGAGGATGAACGGGCGTACTACTCCGGAATCGGCGAAAACCGGATCGCCACCATCGTGAAGCTTCTGGACCGCTGCCACAACATCTCCGGCATGGCCACCTGTTTCTCGGACAAGCGCATGGCGGAGTACATCAAGGAGACCCAGAACTACATCTGGCCCCTCATGTCGCGGGCCCGGGATCTCTACCCGGAGTACTCCAACCAGCTCTTCCTGATCCGCTATCACATGAACAGCGTGCTGGAGGCACTGAAGCATCACATGTGGTCCAGCATGTGACAGAAGTTGACAAACAACTCACGTAAAAAGAACTGCAGACCCCGAAAGGCTCTGCAGTTCTAATTTTTTCAGGGAAATCCTGTATACAAAAACCAGTTATACGCAAAACGCTGTACTTAAAGCACAGTAAAGCACAGTCACGTAAAGCACAGTCACGTAAAGCACAGTCACGCACAGCCCAATTACGCACAGCTCAATTATGCACAGCTCAATTATGCACAGCTGCTAGTACTTACAGCCCCTTGTATTCCGCGAGCTTCGCGCCCTCCGGCAGCTGCACCGGCTGCGCAGAGGAGCACATGGCCTCATAGGCCTCTTTTGTGATCTCGCCGGAGTGGTTCCAGATCCAGGAGCGGTCGCCGCTGCCGTTGAAGTAGGACTCCGCGGTCTCCTCCGGGGCGGTCCCGTAGGGGAAGGTGTAGTAGTGCACGTTGGCAGGATCGCCGGTGGTGACCTCGTAGGTCATCTGGGCGGCCGGGAAATACTGGCCGTTTTTGGCGTCGAAGCGGTACCAGGTGGTGCTGGCGTTTGTCATGCTGGGGGCGAAGAGTTCACGGAGCATCCCGTCGGGGTAGAGCTCCGCCTCGCTCCGGTACATGCTGCCGTAGGCGTACTGCAGGGAGCCGGAGCTGACAGAGTAGATGTCGATGATACTTCCGAAGCAGGTGACAATCAGCTCATTGGCGCCGTCCCCGTTCACGTCAAGAAACTGGTACTGCACACCGTCGCCCCGGTCCGACCAGGGCCAGCCGCGCTGGATGAGCTCCGTGCTGAGCCCAATGGCCTCCACCTGCTCCTGGGAGTAGGCGTGATCCTGGGCCTCCTTGTACTTGAAGAGGAGGTCCGCGTAGGAGTCGAAGGCGTCAAATTCGGCAGCGGCCTGTGTCGCGGTGGCGGCCTGTGTTTCTGCGGCGGCGGCCTGCGTCTCAGTGGCAGCGGCCTGCGTCTCAGCGGCGGCGGCTTGTGTTTCTGCGGCGGCGGCCTGTGTTTCTGCGGCAGCGGCCTGCGTCTCAGCGGCGGCGGCCTGCGTCTCACCGGCGCCGGGCACATCAGCCGCGGCCATGGAGGCGGTGACGAAGCTGCTGCACTGGTCGGTGGCGCCGGTAATCGGTGTCACCGGGAAGTAGCCGGCCTGGTCCCCGGCGGAGATAAACAGGCAGCGGGCGGGCATGCCCTCGGGAATGGTGAGAAGCCAGGCGTCCCCCTTGCCCTTCACGATTTCAGCCTCGGCGGCGGGACCGGCCGGATCAAAGGCGCCGGTGGCCGGGTTGAAGGTCACATTTTCCAGACGCACCTTCACACTGTCCACCACGGGAATCACGTAGAGCCGGTCCGTGGCCCCCTGGTCCACCAGGTTCAGGGCAGGCATGTAGGGGGATGCAAAGCTCGGCGGGTTTTCCACCACGAGGGCGAGGGCACCCTCGGGCGCCGTGGCGGCGAATGCGTTCCAGGAGGCATCCGTCATCTTCCGGCTGTAATCCAGGAAGCGGTAGAAAGGCGCGTCGGACTGGTCCACCTGGAAGGTGAAGGTGTGGCCGGTGAAATCCGTTACCACCGCCTCCGTGCCCGATTCGTTCAGCAGGATGGTATCCACCTCGTCACCGTCTGTGACGCCGATGATGTGGTCCTTGAAGTTGTAGACCGAGTTGAAGTCCGAGTAGACCGCGGTGGTGATATCATCCCCCACCCAGGTCAGATTGGCGCCGACGATGGTCTTCTCCACGAGGCCGATGTCCAGGTTGTAGAGGCAGTAGAGGCTGTGGTGCGGGTTCACGTGGGCCTCCGCCACCACCCAGTCGCCCACCTGCTTCGCGTCCAGAATCTGGTCCGCCAGCGCGGCGTGCTCCGACAGGTCCACAGTCTTTCCGTTCACGGTGAGCTGCAGGCCTTCCCAGGAGATGGAAGCGGCCTTTTTCGCGCCGGGGCCGTATTCGGTGGCGGCGGCTTTGGGGAAGGTCACTCCGAAGGCGTTGGAAATACAGGTGGATGCCAGCAGGCACCCGGTCAGGGCAAGCAGGATTCCTCTTTTCTTCATAATTCAAACCTCCTGATTCGTCTGTAGGGGAAGACTTGTCCGCAGGCTGATGATTTGCCTGTGAGGGCATGATGCATGATCTCAGGCTGATGATTTGCCTGCGAGGGCATAACGCATAATCTCAAGTTGATTGTACCAAGGGGAGATGCCGGTGAACAGATACAAAATTCTTAGGAAATGATTAGCTGCCCAGAACCCCGGGGTTGTCCCGCTGCGAAAAAATTCATGAGTCCAGCGAAAGAAACCTGCTGTTTTCACCGCAGTGTTCTGAAGTTATAATGGAATCAGGCAATCGTACTTCAGAAGCTATGTCAACCAGCATCAACCTGTTTCAGAAAGTGAGGTTTCCCATGAAAGCTGTTCTGACACTGACACCTGCCGAGTCCCGCCGTCTGATCGCGAAGGCGGTCGTCGCCATGCCGGAGGTCCAGAAGGCCTGGTCCGACGCGTACCTGCTGTTGGCCGGCGGAACCACCAACGCCTTTATTGCCCAGGAGCTCATGGGGGACCGCTCCATTGAGCCCGGCCTATGTACTGCCGGCATTAGCACCGACGGGCTGCTCTGCGTGGCCAATCCCGACAGCCGGAAGAGCTTCCCCAACGTGTTTTACAAGGGAGAGCCCCAGCCGGGCAAGACCCTGACAGACGGGCTGAACGACTTTCATCCGGAGACTGTGGTGATCAAGGGCGCCAACGCGGTGGATATGGACGGCTTCATCGGCATCATCACGGCGGGCTTCGACGGCGGGACCGTGCCGAGGGTCATCGGCACCGTGACCTCCAAGGGCCTCCTGATGATCACACCCGTGGGCCTCGAAAAGCTGGTGCCCAGCGTGCCGGAATCCGCGAAGGTCCTGGCCGGCGCCACCCACATCGATTTCTCCATGGGCGCCGACTGCGGCATGTACTGCCTCGCCAACACCCGGGTGGTGACCGAGCTTCAGGCCATCAAGATCCTCTTTGACTGCAAGGCGAAGCTGGTCTGCGCCGGCGGCATCGGCGGCAACGAGGGCGCCGTCACCCTGGCCGTGGACGGGGAAGAGGCGAAGCTGAAGGAGATGATCGAGTTCCTGGAGAAGGAAGTCAAGGGCGAGCCCAAGGTGAAGGGCAACAAGGGCGTCTGCGCCGCCTGCCGCTACCAGTTCTGCCGGTATCACGGCTTAAAGGGCGAGGAGATGCCGGAGTGGATGAAGAAGAAGGGGATTGAGCGGTAAAGGTATGCGTAAGGGTTGAAGCGGAATCGGCAGGTCGACCCCGGCATGTACATTCCTTGAAAGACCCGGGCGGTCCGGAAGCGGGCCGCCCGATTCATAGATGCGCGGGTGCTGTTTGAGCCTGGTATAACCTTTAATGCGTCAACCTGCGGTGATAACTGTGCCCAATGGCTTTTGAAAATTGCGGAGCAGGAAGACCGGACGATTAATCTGAGACATATCATGGATTTTGGGAAGGGTCCCTTTCAAATCAAAATTCTGAATAACGGGGCCGAGGTTCATAATATGCGGGAATTCACAGATATAGCAATCAATTACGTCTGACAGGGGAAGTAATAAGATGAAATGAATACCAGTAGATGATTGATCGGACCAGCGACAGCGTGAGGTACCCATGACATCATTCGAAGAATTCTGTTCCATCATCGCCCGGCTCCGCGCCCCGGACGGCTGCCCCTGGGACAAGGTCCAGACCCACGCGTCCCTGAAGGGCGGATGCATCGAGGAGGCGGCGGAGGTGGTCGGCGGCATCAACATCCTGGAGGCCACCGGCGATCCCGAGAACCTGAAGGAGGAGCTGGGCGACCTGCTGCTGCAGATCGTGATGCAGGCCCGGATCGCGGAAGAAGAGGGCCTGTTCACCATGGATGACGTCATCCAGGGCATCACCGAAAAGATGATCCGCCGGCATCCCCACGTGTTCGGGCGGGACGCGCAGGCCGGAGGCGGGCCCAAAGGCGAGAGCGAAATTCAGTCCGCGGGAGACCGCGACGAGGCCGATGCCGGGCAGCGCCAGAAAACCGACACCCCCGAGAAGGTCCTGATTCAGTGGGACGAGATCAAGCGCCGGGAAAAGGCCGGAAAAGAGTGGATGGATGCCTACCTGCCGGAGGCCTTTCGGGAGGGGATCGAGCTCCTTCAGGCCGCGGAGAAGCGGAAGCGGGAGAAATGGGCGAAGGCGAAAGAAAACGATGCGGGTTCTCCGAATTCTGTCTGACTACCCGAACAAGTCCATAGATTCTGTAGTATAATAATGGCATCGGGCAGACGGACCTCTGCAGTGGTTTCGTCCGGCTTGAGGGGCGCAGCGTATGTGAGCGCACGCGGTGCGCATGATGCGCGCGTTCCATCTGTAACTCAAGATTCTGTCTGGAAGAGGAGGTATCAGAATGGCACAGGAAAAACCGATGAGCGAAGCTTTTTCAAAGCTGGCAGGCATGAAGAAAAACGCGGAGCAGGGCGCTGACGCTGTGAAGGCAGCGACCAACCAGGCCACCGCCTTTGCGGAGTCCCTGAAGGCGAAGCAGGCGGCGAACCAGAACGCTATCAACGCGGCCACCAACCAGGCCAAGGCCTTTGCCGATTCTCTGAAGGCAAAGCAGGCCCCGCAGCCGCAGGCGAGACCGGCGGCCCCGGCTCCCTCCCAGGTGCGGCCCACCGCCGTCGCCTCCACCGGCACTGTCCGCCCGGCGCCTTCCACAGGCACCGTGCCGCCGAGACCGAATCCGGCCCAGGCGAGACCCGCAGCGCCCCAGGCGAGACCCGTGGCGGCAGGTACATCCGCCGCGAATCCTGCTGCGGCGGCGCCCGCAAAGAACCTGAAGCCGCTGGACGAGATCGCGAAGCTGGTGATCCGGGGCAACTACGGCGTCGGCGAGGCAAGAAAAAAGAAACTGGAGGCCGAGGGCTACGACTACGCCACTGTTCAGAAGCGCGTGAACGAGCTCCTCAAGTGACGCCATGTGGTTTAACGAAACAGTCTTTTACCAGATTTATCCATTAACTCTCTGCGGCGCGCCGGAACAGAACGGCGCGCCTTGTGATGCCGCGGATCCCCTGGGTTCCGACAGCACCGGCTCCGGCAGCACTGCCGCCTTCCGGGAAGAAGCCGAAAAGCACCGCATCAACCGCGTGAAGAACTTTATACCGCACCTGAAGCGGCTGGGCGTGGGTGCTGTGTACCTGAACCCGGTGTTTGAGAGCGACTCCCACGGCTACGACACCCGGGACTACCGGCTCACGGACCGGCGGCTCGGCACCAACGAGGACCTGCGGGAGGTGTGCCGCGCCTTCCACGAGGCCGGCATGCGGGTGGTGTTCGACGGGGTCTTCAACCACGTGGGCCGCGGCTTCTTTGGCTTCCGGGACCTGCAGAAAAACCGGGAGGCGAGCCCGTACCGGGACTGGTTCCGGGTGGATTTCGGCGGCAACTCCCCCTTCGGCGACGGCTTCTGGTACGAGGGCTGGGAGGGGCACTACGAGCTGGTGAAGCTGAACCTGGACAATCCGGCGGTGCAGGACTACCTGCTGCAGAGCATCGAGTTCTGGGTGCGGGAGTTTGACATCGACGGCATCCGGCTGGACGTGGCGTATCTGCTGCCGCTCTGGTTCATCGACCTGGTGAAGCAGCGGCTCCGCGCCCTGAAGCCTGACGCCTTCCTCCTGGGAGAGGTCCTGGGGGACAATGCCCGGCGCTTCTTCGACCAGGGCCACGTGGACGCAATCACGGATTACCCGCTGTACAAGGCCCTGTGGTCCTCCATGAACAGCTACAATTTCTTTGAGCTGGCCCACACGCTGAAGCGGACCTACGACGAGATGTACCGGGGGCTCACCCTCTTTTCCTTCGCGGACAACCACGACGTGGAGCGCCTGGCGTCGAAGCTCGTGGACCGGCGGAAGCTGCCGCTGGTGTACGCGCTGCTCTTCACGCTGCCCGGCATGCCCTGCCTGTATTACGGCAGCGAGTGGGGGCAGGAGGGGAGAAAGGAGCACGGCAGCGACGCATCGCTCAGGCCTTCCTTCGAGAACCCCTTCTGGAATGACCTGACCGACCGGATCGCCGCATTCGCCGCGCTCCGAAACAGCACCGAGGAGCTGCAGAAGGGAAGCCTCCGCTCCATCACCCTCACGAACCGCGCCTGGGCCTTCGCCCGGGAGTACAACGGAAACAGCACCGCGGTCGCCGTGAACATCGACGAGAATCCCGTGACGCTGCATGTGGCGGAGTTTAGTGGTGGGAACGGCGTGGGAAACGGCACGGGAAACAACGCCGGAAACGGTGCGGCACTCGTCGTTTCCAACGGCTCCCTACAGCTGCCGCCCCTCAGTGCTGCGGTTTGCCGGAGAGGGGAAGGGTGGAGAATTCTCTGAAAGTAAAAATCTAAAGATGTGAAGATCTAAAGATGGTGTTTCAGGCCTGTCCGGGAATGACCCGGCGGGCCTTTTTTGTCTGCCGCGGGCGGAGAAAAAGAAGGCAGAAGGGAAAATCTCCGCCGGGGAAGCGTCATGCCAGTTCACTCCCCCTCCCGCTCGTGAGGCGCCACAGCGTGGTGCGGCTCAGGGAGAGTTTTTCCGCTATCGTATTATTGTTGTACCGCAGGACCTGCTTCAGGTCCTTCAGCCCGGCCAGGAGCTCCCCGGTCGGGCTTTTTGCTGCGTTCAGGAGCGCCGGGTGCCGCGACAGGATCTCCAGGAACAGGTTCTCCTCTCCGATGGCCTGGATCAGCAGCTGGTGCCGCATGACGGGGGTGATGCTGGCTGTCTCGGCGGACAGCGCTGTGTAGCGGCGGCTCACAGCCGACAGCTCGTTCAGGTTCCCGGGCCAGGAGTAGTAGCGCAGCACCTCCTCGGAGGCCTGGGCGGATGCCCCTTCGCCCCCGGCGCCTCCGGGAATACCGCCACCGAGGACCTGATCTACGCCCTGAACAAGAACGGCGTGGAGACCGGCATCGACTACGACAAGCTGATCAAAATCGCCAAGTACGAGTTTGAGAAGATCCCCAGCGGAAACTTCAGCGGACACCAGATCAAGGTGCCGGAGCACCCCTGCGTGATCCGCCAGGACTGAAAAAAGTAAGTAAACAGGCCGACCGCACGGCCGGCCGGGACTGAGGCAATATGCACAGGCCGACCGCACGGCCGGCCGTAACTGACACAATCTGTACCAGGCCGACCGCACGGCCGGCCGGGACTGACATAATCTGTACCAGGGCCGACCGCACGGCCGGCCGGGGCGAAAGGAGGAACAGCCATGAATCTGAAGGAACTGCAGGAAATGAGCGTGACGGTGCGGAGCGACATCGTCACCATGATCAACCGAGCCGGCTCCGGCCATCCCGGCGGCTCCCTCTCCGCCACGGACCTGATGGTGGGGCTCTACTTCGGGGGCCTCATGCAGGTGGACCCGGCGGATCCCGACTGGAACGGCAGGGACCGCTTCATCCTCTCCAAGGGCCACTGCGCCCCCGTGCTCTACAGTGTCCTGGCGAGAAAGGGCTTCTTCCCTGCAGAGGAGCTGATGACCCTGCGAAAACTCGGCAGCACGCTCCAGGGCCATCCCCACAAGGCCAGCACCCCCGGTCTGGACTGCTCCAGCGGGTCCCTGGGACAGGGCCTCTCCGTGGCAAACGGCATCGCCCTCGGGTTCAAAAAGCAGCAGATGAGCAACCGTGTATACTGCCTTCTGGGGGATGGCGAGCTGCAGGAGGGCCAGGTCTGGGAGGCGGTGATGACGGCCGCCCAGCTGAAGCTGGACAATGTGTGCGCCATCGTGGACTACAACCGGGTCCAGCTGGACGGAAACGTCCCGGACATCAAGGACCTGGGGGACCTGGCGGCTAAGTGGCACGACTTCGGGTGGAACGTGATCCAGCTCGACGGCCACGACATGAACCAGGTGGTGAAGGCCTACGAGATGGCCGCGGCCTTCAGGGGAAAGCCCTCGGTCCTCATCGCGGACACGGTGAAGGGCAAGGGCGTGTCCTTTATGGAAAACGACTGTAACTGGCACGGAAACGCCCCCAGCGACGAGCAGCTGGCGAAGGCGCTTCAGGAAATCAGAGGGGAGGCAGTCAGATGAGCAAGGTCCCAATGCGCGACGGATACGGAAAGGCTCTCCTGGAGCTCTGTGAGAAGAACCCGAAGGTGATGGTGCTGGATGCCGACGTGGCGAAGTCCACCCGGACCGTCTGGATCCGCGACCAGTACCCGGAGAAGTTCCTGGACATGGGCATCTCCGAGCAGGACATGGTGGGAACCGCCGCCGGCCTGGCGCTCTCCGGCATGATCCCCTTTACATCCACCTACTGCGTGTTTCTGGCCGGCCGGGCCTGGGACCAGATCCGGACCACCGTCTGCTACAACAGGCTGAACGTGAAGCTCGGCGGCGCCCACGCAGGCATCTCCGTGGGGCCCGACGGCGCCACGCACCAGTCCCTGGAGGACATCGCCCTCATGCGAGTCCTGCCCAACATGACCGTCATCGTGCCCTGCGACGCGGAAGAGACCCGGAAAGCCACCCTTGCCATGGCAGCGGTGGATGGTCCCTGCTTCGTGCGCTTCGGCCGGGAGGCGGTGCCGGTAGTGACCGATGAGAGCACCCCCTTCGAGCTGGGAAAGGCCAGGCTCTGCCGGGAGGGAACCGACGTGACCGTCTTTGCCTGCGGCGCCTTGGTCTACGAGGCTTTGAACGCGGCGGATGCTCTCCTGAACGAAGGCATCTCCGTGCAGGTCTACGACCTGCACACCATCAAGCCCCTGGATGAGGCTGCGATCATTGCCGCCGCGAAGCATACCGGCTGCATCGTGACCGCTGAGGAGCACCAGGCAAACGGCGGCATGGGAAGCGCCGTGGCCGAGTGCCTCGCGAAGAACTGCCCCGCCCCCCTGGAAATGGTGGCCGTGCAGGATTCCTTCGGCGAGTCCGGCAAGCCCCAGGAGCTCATGGACAAGTACGGCCTGAACCAGGCCGCCATCGAGGAGAAGATCCGGAAGGTGCTGGCGAGGAAGGCAGGAAAGACAGGAAAATAAAGAGCAACCCGCGCGGGGACTGGATTGACGGTTCCCACGCGGGTATCTTCATATTATTCCGGTAATCGAGAAAATATTGTTCCGATAACGTTGCTGTTATTCCGATAAAAAAGGCATCCGTGCCAGATGGACAATCATCCGGCGCGGATGCCTTTTTCATCCTTATTCAGTTCCTCAGCTCGAGAACTTCCCCTCGTAGATCGGGAATCTGCCGCAGAGGTCAGCCACGGCCTCCTGGATTTCCTTCCGCTTCTCGGAGAAATTGGTGACGGCGTCGCAGATCAGGCGGCCCACCTGGCGCATCTCCTCCTCCTTGAAGCCACGGGTGGTGACGGCGGGAGTGCCGAGACGCACACCGCTGGTCTCTGCCGGCTTTCTGGGATCGTCCGGGACCATGTTCTTGTTGGCGGTGATGCCCACGCTGTCCAGACGGACCTCCAGCTCCTTGCCGCTGATGTCGCGGCTCTTCAGATCCAGAAGCATGAGATGGTTGTCGGTTCCGCCGGAGACCAGCTCCATGCCGCCCTCAAGAAGGGTATCTGCCAGAGCAGCAGCGTTGGAGACGATCTGGTGCTGGTAGACCCGGAACTCGGGCCGCAGAGCCTCTCCCAGGGCCACGGCCTTGGCGGCGATGATGTGCATCAGCGGGCCGCCCTGGGTGCCGGGGAAGATGGCGGAGTTGATCTTCTTCGCGATGTCGGCGTCATTGGTCATGATGATGCCGCCTCTCGGGCCGCGCATCGTCTTGTGGGTGGTGGTGGTCACCACGTCGGCGTAGGGCAGGGGGCTCTGGTGCTCGCCCGCCGCCACGAGGCCTGCGATGTGGGCGATGTCCACCATGAGGTAGGCTCCCACCTCCTTGGCGATCTCGCCGAAGGCCTTGAAATCGATCTTTCTGGGATAGGCGGAGGCGCCGGCGATGATCATGCGGGGCTGGCAGGACTTGGCGATCTCCCGGACCTGGTCGTAGTCGATGCGGCCGGTGGCCGGATTCAGCCCATAGGGCACCACGTTGTAGGTCTTTCCGGAGAAGTTGGCGCGGCTTCCGTGGGTCAGGTGTCCGCCCATGTTCAGGTCCATGCCCATCACCGTGTCGCCGGGCTTACAGAGGGCCAGGTAGACCGCGTGGTTCGCCTGGGAGCCGCTGTGGGCCTGCACGTTGGCGAACTTGGCGTCAAAGATCATCTTTGCCCGCTCAATGCAGATGTTCTCCGCCAGGTCCACATACTCGCACCCGCCGTAATAGCGGTGTCCCGGGTATCCTTCCGCGTACTTGTTGGTGAGGACCGAGCCCATGACAGCCATGACCTCCGGGGAGACCAGGTTCTCCGAGGCGATGAGCTCGATGTGGGAGCGCTGCCGCATCAGCTCCAGCTCCAGAACCCGGGCGATCTCCGGATCGTAGGCGTTGATATACTTCATACTCTGTTCGACCATTTTTTACCTCATTTCCTGATGTCGATGGACAGGTGCTTGCTTGTGGTTTGTGGCTTGTGGCTTGTGGCAGGACGCGCGCCGGCTCCAGAGGACAGCCGCCTCATCCGCTTTTTGAGAAGTATGAAAAGTTGGAATGGCTTATTATAACATGTACGCCTGCGGCGCGCAAACGGTAATCAGCGGTAATACACTGCCACGGCGCAGTAAAGACACATCTCTGCCGGGCCTCTTATAGAATTCACCGCGGGAATGTATTATACTTTTTTCAGAGTCGATAAGACTTTCTATCAGTGCTGTCAGGTCTCGCCCCTAAGGGCGTATACCCTTAGGACGCACGCATTTCTATAGAAACCCGGGAAACACGCTCCGGTCTACCTTAACAGGAGGTCCCAGAATGCAGCAGGCAGAGCTACAGAAAGACAACTCCCTTGAAGAGCTAATGGCGAAGAGGACGGTCACGGGGAAAACTGAGATAATAATCAGGTGAAAACTGAGAAAATGACCAGGGAAACCTGAGCAGCCTGAGAAGCCAGGGGAACCTGAGAAGCTTGAGAAGCCAGGGAAACCTGAGCGAACAGCTGGGAAGAGACTGCGAGGAAATCACATGCCGGCAAAAAGCGGGACAAAAGAACAGACCCGGGCCGAGGTCCGGGAACCGAAGCAGTACTGCGTCATCATGCACAACGACGACTTCACCACCATGGACTTCGTGGTGGAGATCCTGATGGAAATCTTTCACAAGGACGCCGCCTCCGCCAACGCCATCATGATGAAGGTCCACAAGGGCGGCAGCGCGCGGGTGGGCGTGTACCCCTACGACATTGCGGTGACCAAGGTGGAGGCCGCCACCACCCGGGCCCGGCAGGAGGGCTTCCCCTTCCGTATGACCGTTGAGGAGGCGTAAAAGATGAATTTATCTGAGCAGGCGAGAACCATTCTGAACAGCGCGGTGCGCTACGCGGCGAAAAACCGCTTTGAGTACCTGACGCCGGAAATGGTTCTCCTGGCGCTTCTTGAGAACGCGGCCTTCCGCGAGGCCTGCGAGGCCGCCGGCGGGGACGGGGATACCCTGAAGGCGCAGCTGGAAAACTACGCGGAGCAGTATGTGGACCGGAGCGACGGGGATCATCCGCAGCTGTCCGAGGGCTTGAGCCGCATGCTCTCGCTGGCGGGCCAGAGCGCCCTGAACAGCGGAAACCGGGAGATCTGCGTGCGGCACCTGGTACACGCCATGTGGCACCTGGACAACAGCTACGCCCTCTACTACCTGGCGCGCCAGGGCATTACGGAGGCGGAGCTCTTAAGCCAGATCGCGCAGCTCGAAGAGGAAGAGGACGCCGCGGCGGATGCCCGGCGGCACGAACCTGGGGGCGGCTGGGCATCCACCGCTGCGGACGGCCCGACCGGAGGCCAGAGCCGAAGCCCGGCAGGTGCCCCGTCCGGCCAGCGTCGAGGCGCGACAGGCGACCCGGCCGGCGAGCGTCGGGGCGCGGCGGGCGGCCAGCGCCAGGGTTCGAATGACAGTCAGGCCGGCGAGCGGCAGCAGGACGAGGGCTGGCGCCTCTACGCCCCCTGCATGAACGACACGGCGAAGGACATGAAGCCCCTGATCGGCCGCGAGGAGGAGCTGTCCCGGACCATCCAGATCCTTTGTAGGAGGGAGAAGAACAACCCCCTGCACATCGGCGAGACGGGGGTGGGCAAGACCGCCATCACCTGCGGGCTGGTGCAGAGGATTGAGAAGGGCGAGGTGCCGGATGCCATCAGGGGCGCAAAGGTGTTTTCCCTGGACCTGGGAGGCATGCTGGCCGGGACCCAGTACCGGGGCGACTTCGAAAAGCGGCTGAAAAAGGTGCTGGAGGGCATCGGACGCGAGGAGAAGCCCATCATCTACATCGACGAGATCCACAACCTCTCCGGGGCCGGGGCGGTGGGAGAGAGCTCCCTGGACGCCTCCAACCTGCTGAAACCCTACCTGGCGGACGGAAAGATCCGCTTCATCGGCGCCACCACCTTCGAGGAGTACAAGAAGTACTTCGAGAAGAACCGGACCCTCGCCCGGCGCTTCCAGAACGTGGAGATCCGGGAACCCTCCCAGGAGGAGACCGTCCGCATCCTGGAGGGGCTGAAGCCGGGATACGAGTCCTACCACGGGGTGAAGTACGGCAAGGGCGTGCTGGAGTACGCCGTCCGCATGAGCGCCCGCTACATCACCGAGCGCTACCTGCCCGATAAGGCCATCGACCTCATGGACGAGGCCGGCGCCTGGCGGAAGCTGCATCCGCTGATGCGCACCCGCGGCGGCGCCGAGACACAGCCGGGCGGCAGCGGAGCGCAGCCGGGCAGCACCCAAACACAGCCGGCCGGCACGGAAAAGCGCAAGGTCCAGATAGTCGACCGCGCCGTGATCGACACCGTGCTGACCAGCATCTGCCGCGTGCCCGTGGAGACCGTGAAGACCGACGACGTGAAGGGGCTGGCGACCCTGGAAAAGAAGCTGAAGAGCCGCATCTTCGGGCAGGACGAGGCCATCGCCCAGGTGACCAACGCGGTGAAGTTCTCCAAGGCGGGGCTTCTGGACGAGAACAGGCCCCTGGGGAGCCTCCTGTTCGTGGGCCCCACCGGCGTGGGCAAGACCGAGGTGGCGCGGACCCTGGCGGAGGAGCTGGGGGTGAAGCTGATCCGCTTCGATATGAGCGAGTATGGGGAGAAGCACTCCGTGGCGAAACTCATCGGATCCCCCGCGGGCTATGTGGGCTACGAGGAGGGCGGCCTCCTGACCGAGGCCATCCGGAAGACGCCCCAGGCGGTGCTCCTGCTGGATGAAATCGAGAAGGCCCACCCGGACATCTACCACGTGCTGCTGCAGGTCATGGACTACGCGACCCTGACGGACAACCAGGGCCGGAAGGCGGATTTCCGCAACGTGATCCTGATCATGACCTCCAACGCCGGCGCCAACCGCATGGGCAGGCAGCGCATCGGCTTCGCCGGCAAGCGGGAGGACAGCGGCGTGCTCATGGAGGAGGTGAAGCGCACCTTCCAGCCGGAGTTCCGGAACCGGCTGAACCGCATCGTCATGTTCAACAGCATGGACGAGGAGATGGGGGCGATGATCGCGGACAAGAAGCTCCGGGAGCTGGGGGATCAGCTCGCGGCGAAGAACATCCGCTTCACCGCGGACCGCAGGGCCCGGGAGCTGCTCCTTAAGAAGGGCGTGAGCCAGGAGTTCGGGGCCCGGGAAATCGACCGGGTGATCCGAAACGAGATCAAGCCCCTGTTTGTGGACGAGATTCTCTTCGGCAGCCTGAAAAAGGGCGGAAGCCTGCGGCTTGGCGCCGAGGGGGAGGCGTTTACCGCTGTTGGGAAGAAGCCCGAGGCAGACAAGCGGAAGATGCCCGGCGCCCACAAGGAATCCGCTGCGGGCAAGACGGCTGCTGTGGGGAAGGAATCCGCTGTTGGGAAAGGGGCCGCTGCCGGCAAGGAATCCGCTGCGGATAAGGCGGCGGCTGCGGGCAAGGAATCCGCTGCGGGCAAAGGGGCCGCGCCGGCGGACGGGCGCCCTTCTGAGGGGTAAGTTGGTATGCCGGTATACAGGCTCGACGAGAAACAGATCTGGTTTCCGCGCCCGGAGCTTGCCGAGGAGGATGGCCTTCTCGCGGTTGGCGGCGATCTTTCTTCGGAACGATTAATTCTTGCCTACATGAATGGCATCTTTCCGTGGTATAATCAGGGGGATCCCATTCTCTGGTGGTGCCCGAGGGAGCGCTTCATCATAAGACCCGGGGAAGTGCACCTGTCCCGGTCCCTCAGAAAATACATGCGGCAGCACAGGGTTGAGATCCGCGTGAACCGGGATTTCCCGGACACCATGCACCGCTGCAGGGCGAAGCGGGAATTTCAGGAGGGCACCTGGATCACCGACGAGATGGAGGAGGCCTACGGCAGGCTTCACCGCATGAAGCTCGCCCTGAGTGCCGAGGCCTTTACAGACGGAGAGCTGGCCGGGGGACTCTACGGCGTGCGGCTCGGCCGATGCTTCTTCGGCGAGAGCATGTTCACGGAGAAGACCAACGGGTCCAAGCTCGCCCTGGCGGGCCTGTCCCAGATCCTGAAGAGCCTGGACTTTGTGATGATCGACTGCCAGTTCCCCACCGATCACCTGAGGAGCATGGGCGGCGTGGAGATTTCCTGGGAGGAATACCGGGAGCTGCTGGACCGGGGGCTGAAACACCGGGACGAGAGTTCATAAACACCGCAGCAAGGGTTAATCAACACCGTGACGGGAATTAACAGATAACGACATTTACAGACACAGGGGAGGTATCTGAAATGAGAAAGCGTTTGGCAGTCATTCTGGGAGCGTTGTGCATCGCGGCCGGTATTCTGGCCAGCTGCGGCCAGGGCTCAGGCGGACAGGGCGGAGCAGGGGCTTCGGCCCAGGCGGCATCAGAGGCCGCCGCGGCGGATGAATCCGCCAAGGCCGCGGAAGAGTCAAAGAAGGCGGAGGATGCCGCCAAGGCTGAGGAATCGAAGAAGGCCGCGGAGGATGCCAAAAAGGCGGAGGAGTCCTCGAAGGCCGCCGAGGAATCGTCCAAGGCAGCGGAGGAGTCCTCAAAGGCCGCTGAAGAGGAGGAGCAGATCCAGGCGCTGAAGGGCGCCGCCCAGGAGCTGGAGTCTGATCTGGCCGAGGTCTGGGGCTCCGACTGCGAGGTCGCCGTCAATCCCGACCGGAAGATGATCATCATGACCCTGTTCCGTGAGGACCTGACAGCGGAATCTCTTCAGACCATCTCCCTGGAAGACTGGACCAAGGTCCGTGACAAGATGGCCGACATGGGCAGCTACTATTACAAGGGCCTGGAGGGCTTCGGCGTGAAGGGCGGCCATCTGGGTCTGGAACTGGCGGATTACAACAAGCGCGGCACAGCCTATTTCAAGATGGTGGACGGCAAGGTCCAGTACGACGTGCAGGACCAGCTCAGGGCCCAGGGCTTCATGCGGGGCAGCGCCACAGGTTCTGACGCGGCAAAGGCGCAGTAAGAGCGGTAAAGGCACAGTAAGAGCGGCAAAGGCGCAGTAAGAGCGGCAAAGGCGCAGTAAGAGACAGGCACCATATAAACAGGTACCGTATAAAGTACAGTAAGGACGAAGGAATTATAGTAAACGCCAGAATGGTGTTTACTATTCACAGGACGCGAATGCGTCCTGTGCCTCCCCACTGTTATAGTGAACGTCAAGTTATTTTTGACGTTCACTATAATATCGCGAAAACTGGCGGGTTGAGCACCGCCAGTTTTTTGTCGGGATTTTTTTCAAGCTCAGTTTTTCAATTCCTGTCCGGCGGCGGGAAATGACGGGTGAGGAAATCCCGACGCCAGGCAGAGCATGGAAAGGAAGTCACAGGCAGGGCTATTCTCTCAAGGTCCACCAAGAAAACCAAGCAAGCTGGTCGCTGAGGCGGGCGTAGTCCAGAAAGCCTGCGTAAGCGCCTGGCCTAGAAAACCAGACAAGCAGGTCGCAAGCCCGCCCGGGCCGCCCTAATTGCAAAGGATTCCGGCCTCTGGTAAAATGGATTGATACACAAGGCTGGAAGACATCAGATTTAACGGGATCTTCAACCGAATTCTCAACGGGATCCTCAACCCGGTTCTCAAACTGATTTTCAAACGGATCCTGCTTGAATGGATCTTGCTTGAACGGATCCTGCTTGACTTGATACGAGGTATCTATGTTTTTCTTTTTCGGAATGCACACCACCAGAAAGGACTGCGGCCCGGAGGGGTACCACACCTGCACCCGCTGCGGGCACGTGGGAGATTGGCGGCTCATAAAGGAGACCACCTGGCTGATTCTCATGCTGATCCCGATCCCCATAAAGGTTCGCTACTACAGCATGTGCCAGGGCTGTGGTGGCACTTCCGAGATGACGAAGGAAGAATTCCTGGCCGCGGCTGAGAAGTAATCGACTAACGCGGCCAGACTGCTAGCCGACGCTGTCAAACTATGCGCCGTCGCAGCCAGACCGTGCGCCGGCACCCAGCACCTGTAAGCCGCAGCCCCCTGTGAGACAGGGACTGCCGGAAGATGTCAACCTAACCTCAGACAGCCCCCCCTGACACCCGGGGCCAATGTCAACCTAACCTCAGACAGCACCCCCCCTGACACCAGGGGCTAATGTCAACCTAACCTCTGACAGCACACCCCTGGCAACCTAACCACCACAAGCCTCTTGGAGACCTGCATGAACTACGAAGGAAAAGAGTTAACCCAGCTGCAGTCGGAATTCCTGACGCGGCTCACCCACGACATGAAAACCCCTCTCACGGCCATCATCGGCCTCACGGAGCTCGGCATGCACGGGAACCAGAACGCCCGCGACATGGTCTATTTCGGAAAGATCCGGGACAGCGCGGACTATATGCTGAAGCTTCTGAACAACATCCTGGAGTTCCAGTCCCTGTCCGCGGGCAATGCGGTGCTTGAGCCATCGCCCTGCCTCATGTCGGACCTGATCGACCGGGTGGAGACCATGGTGCGGCCCTCCGCGGACCTGAAGCAGCAGCACTTCTCCGTGTTCCGGGACCAGGACGCTGACCGGCTCTTCGTGATGCAGGACGTGCACCGGGTGGAGCAGATCCTCCTGAACGTCCTGAATAACGCCGTGAAATACACCGCCCTCGGCGGGAACGTCAGCTGGCGCTCCAGCATCAGCACCGAGGGAGATAGGATCTGGGTCACCAACGTGATTGAGGACAACGGCCCCGGCATCCGCCCCGAGTTTCTCCCGAGGCTCTACGAGGCCTTCTCCCAGAACGAGCACCGCCTGAGCCGCTATGAGTCCGGCGCGGGCCTGGGGCTCGCCATCGTCAAGCAGTCCCTGGATTTGATGGGTGGCACCATCGAGTGCGACTCCGAGATGGGCCGGGGAACCACCTTCACCATCCGGATTCCCGGAACCCGCTGCACGCCTGAAGAGGAGGATGCCTACCGCCGCCGGAGACGGGACCTGTTCCCGGAGGCGGACGACCCGGTGTTTGCGGGCCTCAGGATCCTGGTGGCCCAGAGCACCCGCCTGGACTCCGAGATCCTCATGCAGTTCCTGAACCAGAGGGGCGCAGAGACCGAGTACGCCCCCGATGGAGCCGTGGCGCTGCAGAAGGCGCGGACCGCGAGGTACGACGCCATCCTCATGGATATTCGCATGCCCGTGATGAACGGGCTGGAGAGCGCCCAGCGGATCCGGCAGTTCGACAAGGCCACCCCTATCATCGGCCTCACGGAGCGGGCGCTGCCCTCCAACACCCGGCGGGCCCTGGAGGCGGGCATGAACAGCTGCATCCGAAAGCCGGCGGAGGCGGCCGAGCTCACCGCGGTTCTGGAGGAGCAGCTCAGCGGGAGGGAGAAATCTGATGCCATTTAATTACAGAAAGCCGGCGCCAGAACCAGGCCAGGCAATAGTAACAGCTGGGCCGGCGCGGGAACCAGGCCAGGCCGCAGAGAAAGCCGGCCCGGCGCCGGAACCCAGCCTGACCTCAGAAACAGTCAACCCGGCGCCGGCCCGCCCATTCCACACCTTCGCGGTTTGCGCCTACGGCGACTCCCCCTACCTGCCGGCGTGCCTGAAATCCCTGAAGGCCCAGACCCGGGAGTCGGAGATCATCCTCTGCACCGCCACCCCGAGCGCCTACCTCGAGGCCATGGCGGAGCGGTTTGATGTTCCCCTGCGGGTGAGAGACGGGGTGCCGGGCATCGGCCGCGACTGGAACTATGCCTTTCAGTGCGCCAGCGGGGAATATGTGACCCTGACCCACCAGGACGACTGCTACGAGCGCCGCTACACCGAGCGCCTTCAGAGGGCCGCAGAGAAGTGGCCCGACATGACCATCTTTTCCACAGGCTCCATCACGGTGAAGGGGCACACCCCCGAGCCGCCGGGACTGCCGGAGAAGGTGAAGTTTCTGATGCGGCTGCCGTACCTGGCGCCGGGTATCTGCCACCTGAAGGCCGTGAAGCGGCTGCCGCTGCTCCTGGGGAATCCCGTGATCTGCCCCACCGTGTCCTATCGCAAGCAGGCCTGTCCCGAGGCCCCCTTCTCGGAGACCGAGAAGTTCATCCTGGACTGGGACTTCCTGCTGCAGATGACGGAGCAGCCGGGGCGGTTCGTGCTGGACCCCGCCCCTGGGATTTTCTACCGGGTGCATCCCGACGCCGCCACCGCGGCCTGTATCGGCGACCGGACCCGGGAGACAGAGGAGAGCCGCATGTTCCGGAAGCTCTGGCCCGAGCCCGTGGCCCGCGCAATCCTTCATTTTTACCGGAGATCCTATGACGCCTACCAGGAAGAAAACTGAACCCATCCTGCTCATTACAGCGCTGGCACTCTGCGTTCTGGCGCTGTGTTTTTTGTGGGCGGATGGCTTCCTTCCGGAGCAGTTCTCCGACTTCCGGACCTGGCACCTCTTCATGGAGGCGGGCATCCTCCTCGTCCTTCTGCAGGGGGCGGGGCACGCTGTCTGCGGCCGCGGACGGGGATACGGGCTGATCCTCCTGATCTCCAGCCTTTTCCTC